>JAABUZ0100000133.1_pt1 | contig 191136 bp, 222 predicted proteins | sample 5562091 | NCBI WGS metagenome assembly JAABUZ01 (sample SAMN12813069, study PRJNA571459) | rock metagenome | isolation source: Antarctica rocks | place: Antarctica: Victoria Land, Linnaeus Terrace sud | collected 2015-12-21
ATCTGAATCAATAGAGCTTTGAGCTCGCTGAATAGTTCATTCTTCAGATTGAATTTTCGAGTTACGACGTCATATTCGATTGCATCAATGTGCTGCTGAAAATTGAACAGATATTCAATGAAGATGCAATTTCGCATTCTTAGAACTGAAATGAATCGCTGAGCGATTTCTTGCTTGTCTGAATCATCGAAGACTTGTCTTAACAAGATAACTAATTGCTCAATCGTGACTAGCTTGTCATGCTGAGCAGTTATACGTGACAACGCTTGAGCGACAGCGTTTCTCGATAAGCGACTGTATTCATACAGAAGACGAAACTCGAGAGTTGAATAACAATTTATGTTCAACTTCAGCTTGCTGATCAGCTCGAAGATGAACTGATTTAGCTTGTCTTCTCGCTCTTTGATATAAAGTTCTGAATTTAAATATTTCTCTGATTTGATATTGATTCTGCTTATGCTCTTGAGTTCTTGAATCATTTCTGACAAGGTTTCATTATTGATCTGAAACTGCTTAAGTTTGATCTGAGTTTGCTCATGTTCTTGTTGACAGACTGAGACTCAGTTGATATACTGAGTGATGATGTCGTTGAATTAAGTTTGAAGTTTGATCAGAAAAGTGTATCACGCTTCGAAAGTATTGTTGACGTGAGTTCGAAACTGAGCGACAGTGATGAATTCGTTGATCGAGACTAAAGATGTCGACGACAGAATGTTGCTGATATTCTCGAATTGACTCATGATGTAGTATGATGCAACGTAATGTCACGAACTGAGAACTGAATGAAATCAGAATGAAATTCTAATAACTAGATTTTAAATACAAGACGTTGCATCAAGAAGAAAGAAAAGAAAGAGATCATTCAAATGTTCTTATACCTCATGAACGCTGAGTATCATTCATATCGAAGAACTTTCATAACATCACTGATAATCTCACATCTATCATCATTTATAATATTGTTCAACATCATCTAAGTGATCTAACATCTCTTTTTCCAACATCTTTCAAGTAACACATGTTAAAATCGTGACAGACAATATTTGAAAGAGAACATGCAAAAAAAATTCATTAAAAAATTGCAGTTGTCAGCAAAATACTCAATTCTGTTTATTTCAAAATTGAATAAAAATTTAAAACTATGTGTCAATTACAGAGCATTGAATAACATCATGATTAAAAACAGCTATTCGCTATTGCTCATATCTGAACTGCAAGACAGACTTCAGAAAGCACAGTGATTTACAAAATTCAATATATTTAAAGCATTCAATTGAATATGAATTAAAGAAGAAGATGAGTGAAAGACAGTCTTTTGCACTTAGACTGATCGCGTCAAGTTGAAATTTTTTTGAAAAAGTGTCGAGTCGAGTTGAGAAGTTGAATTCAAGCACTCGAGTCGGGTTGAGAAGCTTGATTCGACAACTCGACTCGAAAACTCGACTCGACCCGACAAGATATTAGATAGGTGTAAATAGCTTGGTCGAACAGTCTACATGATTTCCCTTCATGACTTTCTACCATGTTTTCCCGTCATGACTTTCTACCAAAGTCAAACGGTCTTCATGTTTTCTCGTCATGTTTCTCGTCATGTTTCCCTTCATGTTTTCATTCATGTTTCTCTTCATGTTCTTCTTCATGTTTCTCTTCATGTTTCCCTTCATGTTTCCCTTTATGTTTCTCTTCATGTTTCTCTTTAAGTTTCCCGTCATGACTCTCTATCAAACGGCCTTCATGTTTCCTCGTCATAGTCTCCTACCAAACGGCCTTTATGTTTCCCCGTCATGGCTCTCTATCAAACGATCTTCATGTTCCTCTTCATGACTCCCTATCAAAAGGTAATGCAAAAAGGTAATGCAAAAGTCAAAAACCGGAAAATTTTCTATATTTAGCCCTCTTGACGTCAAGCTCGAGTCCTTGGCGGATCGAGTCGAGTTGACTCAATTCCCAGTCGGATCGGATCGCATCGGGTTGGAAATATGCGCAACCCGACTCGAATCGAGTTGAAAATGTGAGCAACTCGACTCGATGATCAGTCTAAGTACGAAGTTCTGTAGAATGTTACCGTTCGTCTTTCATGAGATCTAGACTGACTGCATCGTCAAGTTTTGACCAGGTATTCATCTTGAAAGATCGCAAATGAGAAAAGTTAGAGAGTGACACAGAGTGAAAGAAAAAGCGAGTGTTCAACTTTCTTAGCTCGAGATGAGTTAAGCTGAATGTGTCTCAATTAGCATTCTCTTCTGAAACATTTCTCATTGATAGTGTTCAGAGATAGTCACATAGATGAAGACGCTTTAACGACGATAGTCTTTCAGAGATGTGTCGATAAGTATGAAATCTATATACACTCTTATCATTCAAACGAACTTCTCGTAGCTTGAATGATTTGACCAGAATTTTCTTTAGATTCTTCTTTTCATCATCGAAATTGAGATGTCTAGAAAGATCTTTGACTTCAAAAGAAACGAGATGCGTAGATAGCATCGCTTGAGAGATGCATTTCAAAAGTACTTTGGTTAGAAGCGTAGTCTGATGACGCATTTTGTTCGATGCGTCTTCTATCACAAGCTTGAAATTCGGTCAGCGATTGTGTACAGCATCGAATCAAGTCGGAATGATCATGCTCTCGATCGTAGAATATACTTCGCCTCAGTAGAATCAACTAGTCGAATGACTAGTAAGCATGAGATCTCGACTAAGATATATCAGCGTATATTACCTCAAAGCTGTAAAGTGTTTCATAAACAAAATTAAGTCAAGCATCTCTTTTCAGTTGAGACTTCTGCGAATTGATACTCGTTTAGTGTGAGTGCGAATGTTGATCAGAATGCGATCTCGACATGTAATATCAAGTTCATCGTGATTTGAATATGTGAATAGTAAAGAATTGATTATAACACTATGATAGAATTGTGAAGTGATCAGAGTATTGAATCGCTGAGAAACTAATCGTAGTTGAAATAAGAAGACTGAATTGAGATCGTCAAGCTTCTCAATGATCAGCAGAAGAATCTCATTGCTAAGACTGCTCAGCTGCGTGCAAGAAATTGAAGTCATATAATGATTCTGAAAAGATTGTAGAAGATGAATAAATGAACATGAAGCAATCAAGAAAGAGTTCTTAATACTTTCGTGAAGAAAAATGAGTTTGCTGCTTGTTAGTACATATACATCTGGTGAATTCAAAATGACCTGTCTTTGCTCGTCAAAGAATGAATAAAAGCACTTCAAAACGACGCTTCTGCCTCTTCGCTGTCGTCATAGTCACACGAACTTGATTGACTCTTGTAGAACATGTTAGTCAGTATTATTGCTTGAACACAGTGACATCAATGAACATAACAGTAGTGAGCTCGACCTGTATGTTGTATCTGTGATGAAAAGACTGAACCATGTGCGATGCTGCGTATAGATATCATTTTTGAGATTTCTCATCTTGCGAAGCACTTAAAGTAGAATACACATGACTAAGCATTGACAAGTCGACGTCACTGCTGACTACGATGAAAGTTGTAACGAAGTTTCTCATTCATCACTCTACGTGAATATACTTTATAAAGCTCTAATCGATTTATTCATCATGATGTTGTACTCAGCACTTTCTTTTTCTCTTGCTCGAGAGATCTTGAGGGCGCAACTTAACGACGCACATTACAAGTAACGTCACTTTCGCTAAAGGCGAGATCTATCTTCATTTAAATGTAGTTTGCTAACAAATACATGTAGATTTCTCATCATATATAACATTTTATTCTATTACAAATGTCGATTCAATAAGTCTCTTTTGTTGAGACTTTCTTTCATTCAATGTTGCTGTCGTCATCAAATTAAACTTAGATCTCTTTCTCACTGACTTCGAAGTCACTATCTTCAATGTAGAATCACGAAGACGACGTCTAGACTGAAACTTCTGCTCTCATACAGTTATCTTCTTCACTGCACGATCAGATTTAATTGTTCTAGTCATCACAGATGAGATGAAAGAGAATAAAGATTTGTTGAAAGTTGTAGTAGTAGTAGTAGTAGTAGTCAATGTGAGATTTTTATCATCTTTCAATCTATCTCGAAGCTTGAACTTCATAATGACGAAGAATGAAGCGAAGAATGAGAAAGAATTCGATGACAGTGAGACTGTAGTCTCACTGTTCTCAGTCTCACTGTTCTTCTTTTGTTTATTTCTTTGCTTGACAATCTCACTGTTCTTCTTTTGTTTATCTCTTTGCTTAGCATTTCATTGCTTAACATTTCGCTCAGTTGCTTTCGCTGCAGTCAAAGCTTGAGCATTGACTCTATCATGTTTTTTCTTTTGATGAAGCTCAGCTCAAACTTCTTTTCTTGTAGAAGTTGATTTTGAAAGCATCATGAAAAGTCTCTGACTCATCTTCTGCAGTCTCTTGTGTGTGACAGTCACGTTGACATGAAAGATAAACAACTGATTGACTAGAAGATTAATCTGCTGACGTGATAACTTCTGATGCAGCTTCTGCAAGCTGACTGCTGCATAAAGAAATCTATTCTTATCAACATCATGATATTTCATTGAATTTGCATCATTCAAATTGATGAAGTCATCGTAGTATTTAGTCTGTCAGTTACTCAATGCTATAAAAGATTCATTCAATTATCAGTGAGAATGAAGAAGTGATATCGAAATCGAAAATTCTTGTATGCAAGCGCGTAAAAGATAATGTCTGCAGAAAAGTTCATATTTAATTTAAATATCACAGTCACATGAATCTGCAGTGATTGACTGAGTAGCGAGCTTCTTGACTGTTATTCATTCAGAATTGATCTTTTTCAGAGTTCAGATAGTCACATGATTCACAAGCAATTGAAATGCTTCAAAATCAACGACTCGAGATCTATTTATATGAGATCTCTCATCAATCTCATGAATGAAGCGATATCATAGCTTTAGCTTGAACTTCATGAATTTAATGATGTTCTTTAAAGACATCTGAGAGTTCATGATAATCTTGAGAATAGAATGAAGACTTTTATTTCGCTATAAAGTCACTGTTTCAAGATTATGATATCATCATGTATAACATAAAATCATCTGTCTTTTCTTGAAGTATCAGTCGATTCAGAAGTAATCTCGATCAGATGAATGTAATAGCATCAGTAATGCTGCTTAATTAACTTGCAACTCAGTATTAGTACTGAATTTCACTCACTGTCATGTAGCATTCTTGATCTCTTCACGATGCTCAAAGAAGTAGTCGACTTTAAATTTAGCTACTTGTGCTAAAATGTTTTCACAAACATGTCAATTGCATAGCTGAAGCTGAATCTCAGACATAAATATAAATAGCGAAGTCGTTAATTTCTTGACCTGATTGACTATAATGATTCATGAAGACAAGCAATCATTAAATAGTTCTTCATGCATACATTGAATGAAAAAATTGAACGTCTCTTTGAATTCTGATATGACAAATGAGAAGCAGATTGAAAAGATCATTGTCATGTTAATGACATTTACAGTCACGAAAAGAAGCATCTTCAGTGCGTTGATATTGAAGATAGCATCTGTTTTCATCATAAAGTCGCTTATAAATCTCTTAAATAATTCTCGCTGATAGTTATTTAATAAAAATATCTGCTCAATATTCTTTTGAATCAAGACATCAGCATCATTTAACATGTAGAAATATCAAATTTGAATGATGAACATTGAATTATTGAAACATTAAAGTAGTTTCATAATGATTTTCTCTTTGAATCGAGTAATAGAAGATATCAAATTGTAGTACTGCTTTTTGAATAGATGAAATTTCTGATCATTATTCTTGAGAATATTTTCTAGCACACACTCAGAAGCTCAATAAATGAGCTTGCTTAAGCAATTTGTTTTGATCAATTCAATTGTTTTCATCTGCTTTGACTGATGCTTTTTATGAATATCATAGAAAAGAGAATTGACGACAACATCATGACTATGAATCTGATTTCGTACTCTCAGTACTCATGTTTTATTCTCAGCATTACGATCAAGAAATCAATAGTTGATAAAGCAACGTCATTTGCAATCTTTGACTTTGATCTTAGTGAGTTTCTGCTTGCGATTTGTACTTTCGTCTTTGCTAGCATGATCATCGAGCTTTCAATAATTTTTGATATCGATCTTGTGATGTATGCATGAATAATTTCTTCTGTCTACTTTGCAGAACTCGATGACTATCTGAAATCTCTGACTGAAAGCGTAGTTTTGTAGTCTTTCGTATGTCTCACTAGATATGTCGAAAAGCTCGCCGTCAGCAGAAGATTCTGGATGGGCCGGGGGTATTCTATCGATTGCCCGCTGAACGATGAATATGAGGCTAGGGTTCAGATTGGGATGGGGTTGCCATACGGTAGGCATGACGATGAGGTCGACGGCGACGTGAATGTAGGTAGATAGATAGGTAGGTAGATAGAGCGTAGGTTGTTTGGGGGGGAGGTTGTTTGGGGGGGGAGGTTGGCGAAGCTCGAAAGTCATACTGAATGAGCGGTGTGATAAAGAGTTTACCTATGGTGGGGAATCTACATGTATTTGTTAGCAAACTACACCTAAATGGAGGTAGATCCCGCCTTTAGCGAAAGTGACGCTACCCGTAATGTGCGCCGTTAAGTTGCGCCCCCAAGACCTCCCGCCTCTTGCTGCATGGTGGTAGATTCTAGCAGAAAGATGGCGCCACAAGCAAAGTCCGCCGTGAAGGTCGTCTTCGGGGCTATGCCCATTGGGACTGGCCAAGAACAATCTAGGGTCTTTGACCTCTCCGATGCTGGAAAAATAATCGACATCTTCCAGTCGTATGGCCACGATGAGGTTGACACATCTCGATTCTACGGCAGCGGCTCTTCCGAAGAATATCCAGCCAAGCTTCAATGGGAGGAACGGGGTCTCGTCATAGACACGAAGAATTTCCCCAGCGCGGGAAAAAGGCTGGAAAAGGACAATTGGACACTGAGGCCTGAACATCTTCGTGAAGTTCTGATGCAATCGCTCAAAGCGCTTAATGTTAAGAAGATCCACATGTGGTATCTACACGCCCCAGACCAAACGACTCCAATCACCGCTACCCTTCAGAAAGTAAACAACCTTCACAAAGAAGGCCTTTTCGAGAAATTCGCATTATCAAACTACATGGGATGAGAGGTCGCGCAGATATGTGAAATATGCAAAGCCAATGACTGGGTCATGCCATCCGTATACCAGGGCATCTACAACTCCATTCATCGGTCAGTCGAGCCCGAACTGTTCTCCTGTCTTCGAAACTATGATATGAGCTTCTATGCGTACAACTCGATGATGACTTCTTTGTTGGGCAAATGCAAAAAGAGCAGGTGGTGAAGAAGGGTTCGCGCTTCGACCCTGACAAATGGCAAGGGAAGATGTATAGAGCAAGGTATTGGAACGACGCATACTTCAGGGCTTTAGACATCGTGAAGCCGGTAGCCGAAAAGCACGGCATGACCATGGCTGAAGTCGCTTTGCGATGGATGACCCATCACTCGCTTTTGGGAAAAGAATATTCGGATGCTATACTCATCGACGCGAATAGTACAAAGCACATTGATCAAAATATGAAGGACTTGGAAAAGAGCCCTCTGCCAGAAGAAGTGGTGAAGGCACTTGATCAAGCGTGGCACAGGATCAAGCCTCTAACAGGGAGGTACTGGCAATAGTCGAGGGAAGTGTTTGCTACCATAGAAGTGCTATAAAGAATATCTCCAAATTCCGATGACATGTAGGCTGTGTTATCTTGCAGTCCATCATGTTCTATACGTTTTTTTGTCTACCAGTACTGTTTCCAATTTAAATTGTCACATCTGGGATCTGATCATTTATCATCTATCAAACTATCATCATGGATATTTTCTTAGCAGAAAGGCCTACAAAGATTTACGTTGAACGTCTCATTGAAGAGGCTTATTTTTCGGCCGATAAACCAGCAATTTCGCTAGCGTACCTAGGTCATCTCTACCTAAATCAGCTGAATGCATCGACTGATTATTTAAATAGTTGGACCTCCTGACTGTGTCGGCGCCTAGTTTTTTTGCCTGGCGCCTACTGAATAGCGCTTAAGGATTCTAGAAGTCTTGATGGTTAGCAACATCGAAAAATTGACAACTGACGAAGGGAATAGGCGATCCATGTGAAAAGGACCAAAGCGTAGGACACAGCAGATACGTGGGTATACACGTCTCAATTGCAGCGTTCTGGAACTACATGGAGCTTGGATATCTATCAGGAAACCTTTGCATCAATGAAGAACTTTTCCGGTAAACCGACTAATATCAATGCACCAGGCTCGCACAATCAGCTGTACACCTCGCAATCAAATACCAAAGGATTCCGAGGCTCAGTATGAGGAATTCTACCGCTACACAGGTGGGCGCTGGCTATTGGGAGAGGAGAAGGAGCTGCGCGATAGACACAAAATATTCGATGTGCCGGTATTGCAGCGCCTTGCGGCCGAAAGCGTTGGTTCTAGAAGCTGCTCAACAATGACTAAAATGCTTGAAGGATCTTTCAATAAAGTCTTCCGACTTGTCATGTTCAATGATGCCATAGCTATTGCGCGCATACCGTATCGAAATATCTGGCCAGAATTTCACACTACTGCTTCCGAGGTAGCGACTATGAAATTTGTATGCTCCTTACCATGATCTATGCTGGATAGTTCGAAGAGCCGAAGTCTAATAGATACGGCAGGTCCGCACAGTACTGAAGATTCCTGTGCCTAGAGTACTCGCATGGAGTGCTAACGCTAGTAATACCGTTGGTAGAGAATACATCATCATGGAAGAAGCTGCAGGAGCGCAGATTGCGAACTCTTGGGAATCATTTGATATTAGAAGTCGACTCGCAATCATGGAAGACCTAGTATCTATCGAGAAGAAGTTACTATCTGTTTCGTTCACGAGGTAGACCTTCTGTACGAGCTGGTGTACGAATTTTCATCTAACAAAAGACGTGAAGGTATGGTAGCTTATACTTTGCGAGCGACGCTATTTCGGAATCCTTGCCGGCTGAAATCCTTGGGGGAGTATCGCGGGAGGTTAAGGCAGAAGTATACTCAAGGTTTACGATTGGCCCAGTGACCGAGGCAGGATTTTGGAAGGGCGAACGTTCAAGAATGAAGATTAAACGCGGGCCATGTTAGTATTCAGTTATTGGCAAAAGTTAACCAGCTCACCTTTTTGATAGGAGAACGCCCAGAGGACTACATGGCGGCCATTGCCCAGCGAGAGATGGCTTGGATACGCCAATTCGCTGTTCCAAGAAAATCTGGCAGTCCTACTGAAGCCTTTGGCACACAAAACTCTCCAGAAAGTCATATATCCATGGTACAGAAATAGCTCAGCATTATACCGTATCTCCTGCCAGCAGACGACGAGATAACGTCTTCTTGTCTTTGCCATACTGATCTTCATCCTGGCAACTTATTCGTTAAATGAAATCGCATTATCAGCATCATTGATTGGCAAGGTATGTGGGCAGGGCCCTTGTTTCTGGAAGCTCGAGAGCCGCGACTTGTGAGGTACTGGAATGACCTTGGCATGGATGAAAAATGTCCACTCCATTTCACGGAGGATGATATAGCAAATCACCTGGAGGATTTCAAAGGACACAACGAATTCGAGGATTTTTGGGATCCAGTAGCCCACATCGTTGACAGAGACGGCTGGACACAGAATGAGAACTACCAAGCAGCTGTTGCTTTCTTTAAGGAGATCAAGAAAGAGGACTTTGATTTTGACTTTGAAGCTTATAAAAGAGAGAAAGCTGAATTATAAAGTCGAAAAACCACTTATTCAAACAGGCATCTTCGATCTTCAAGGCCCGGGGTTGATGTGTGTGCGTACGCCTGGGGTTAGGACACTTTAAGATCCGTCCTCACTGCATTCTTTCGACAGCAGGTGTGTTGTTGGGCAACACTTGGACCTTTGGAGCAACGGATTTGGCCCGCTCTTTGAGCTTCTCTGAAGGTCCGAGTTAATCTAATCTCCAGCTTGGTCTTGCTCCGGTCTTTCAGTATAGATCCACTGACTTCATACTAGACCGACTTTGCTACCAAGCGAGTTGCTGGTCAAGCTAAAAGGTGTTGTGTCATCTCCACGGGCTTCGGCAATGCATTCGTTTGCCTGGTCACTCAGTCCAACAGCGTTGTATGACGTCTTATCCATTAACGGTTTCACTTGCGCTTCGTATCTGTCCGAGTCACTCCTCTTCTACCATTGACCTATAGCTGGGTTGTTCGCAACATCAAAAATGAGTATGTGCTTGATATTACTGGCTTGCATGATGTGGCAGCCCTCTAAGACGTGAACACCGCTATCATGGATGTATAGGGATTGACGAGCCTGTCCTGTAGGAGGTGGCAGTCTTAAGAGTCGGAAGAAACTTGGGAAGTTGGATATATAACTGGCACAGGGAATCAACCCTCAAAATAAATGAAAGAGGGCTAGCTATAGAGATGTTAGATTATCTTACATTACTCCACGGATTTTCCTCCAGCCACTGCTGTGAAGGGTAGCCAACACGTCAAGACGCGTTAAAGCCAGCGCACAATGAATGTAAAAGCTTGCGAAGCTGCTTCGCGCAAGCTCCTGCCGAAGCCGCCGGCTTAGGCATATTCCAGTGCGACGCAAGACTAAATTATAGCCACAAAGCATAACCACAGACTCATCTGTGCTTGGATCCCTTCATTAGAGCGCTGCCGACCTGGATCTTATCAAGTCTCTTCTTTTCCTTCTCGGACAAGTTCTCGAAATCACCAGGGTCAGCATGAAAACCTCTTTTGTGCCACTCTTCATATTCATCTATCCCGACCTCATGATACGCCATGCCCAGATCACGTGCAACGCGGTCATCCCAAGCGGTTTCTTGCTGTTGACACTTCTCCTCTGAAAGTCCCATGATCTCTGATTTCCGCTTGAGCTCCTTCTTGTCCTTCTCTATCATTTTCATTGTATGTTCGAATGACGGTCTGGATCGTTTGTGAGAGACTTTGCAGAGATATTTGTAGTCAAGTTCGTAGCCCATCTCATCAAACGTTGGTGATCCCATCGGGCCTTTCCTTAGGCATATTGCCGTTGGGCTCTTGCTTAAAGGCGGGGTCTGCTTCCTTGGCCTCTTTGGCGATGGAGGCCGGAGTGCTTGGATATCGCCATCATCATCAATGGTGTGCTTTCTCGATACTGCGTCTTTCGCTAAGACGTACGCCACCTTCTCAACCTCAATAGCCTCCACCACTTGCCCACTCTCTTTCTCGACACGATTGCGCAGATCCTGCATCTTCTGCCAAAGATCTTTGTATTCCTTCATCGTGTAGCTGATCTTCCGATCCCATTGTTTCGATTTCGCGTCTGACCAATGGAGATAGCGGTAAAGCTCATCCGAGAAGAAAGGCACTTGTATCGGATCATAGCAGGAAAGAAGTAAAGAGGCGGTCGCTGGCCCTATACCCCTGAGCTTGGTCAGGGTGGTGATGGCCTTGGCGTAGTGGGAGTTGTCCGCCGCATACTCGGCGAAAGCTTTCTTCGTCTTTTCTCGAATTTCTTTAACGCTATTTTCGGCGACCAATTTTGCGAGGTTTGGTCGATAAGTACCATGCTTACTACAATTTCCATGGTGTTAGTAATAGCCCCAATGCGAAACCGATAGGAAAAGGCATACAGCTTCCATTCCACGAGACTAACTACCTCGGACTTCTCTAGAAAGACCTCTCCATCAATCTTTCGCTGATTCAGGACCTCTGGTAAGTCTCGAAGACGAAGCCCATCAAGCCCTGATATCTTGGAAGGGACGACTTCCTCGTAGCGCTTGGACGTCCAGTGGATACTATGGTAGGTGATTTTGTCGGCGTTGTGGGAAGGGTCCATGTTTTTACTGCTTATTGCTTGCTTGCCGTTTGGTGTTTAGTATTCCAATATGAGTCTGTAATCAAGGTCAGGTTTGTCGACAATACCTATGTGTGTGGTTTATACAATGACGTAATGAATTACAGGCCACGCTTGAAACGCAAAGTCATGTGACCGCTTGTCATCTCATGTCCACAGGCTACAGCGGATTATAGTAGACGATAATTACATTTTTACATTATTTCCAACTCTACTAGACCAACACTCACTCAGCTTGGGTTTCGAGATACATACGATCCAGGGAGCCATGCAATGACAATCTCTAGAACAAGGAGCCAAGGTGGCCATATCGCAGTTTTTATGACGGTTTAAGGGATACCAGTCCTTTGGGTCGTGTTAAGGAAAATATTGGAGTCTTTCTCCACTTACAGCTCTGACTTGCCAAATCGTGACCTTGCTCTCTAGATAGGAAAGAGCCAAGATGGGAATAATTTCATTGAAGTAGGCATCATCTGAATACTGGGAGGTAAGGACATTAACCGAACTTTCTAAGCTGACAAAATCAAGCCCTGTGATCTTGTATGTCATGGCTGGTGGAACGAGTACGTAGTCCGTTCTATTGAGCTACAGATCACTGGTAATACTCGGCCGAATGCATTTAAGCTTGGTGGTAAGCTCATCCCAAAATTTCTTCTGCACTTTCTTTCCTTCCTCAGTCTTGATCCACGTTGCCAGCGCATCACTACATCTCGGATCAGCCTGTCGCTTTACCCGCCCCATGAGATTACGAGAAAGCTTGTCGATTTTACAGTCGTCAAGAAGGACGCCATGTGATTCCGGCCCTGCTACCGTGGCATGGAACAGACTCCTGCTGCTCTCTTCCGCTGTCTAGGCTACTAGCTTTTGCATGATATTCATCACCACAGCCTCCGTGCCCGTGGTTGAGCGTGTCAAGTCTGGGGCACAGAGCCCCGGAGACACCAAGTCGACTATGACAAGGGGCTTCTTATCGGCAGTGCGGTCGGCAATCTCGCGAACGGCGAACAGCTGCAGAAACTTGGAAACTGGATCGTTGCGTGTAGACTCAGACATTAGCCGCTGCCGTGTAACAAGAACGATGGAATGGTGAGAGAACACGTTGACAGGAAGGGCACGAGGAGAAAACTTACCGCTCCTTCATTGTGGTGGTTTTAGGGTCACTGAGGGCTTGCAGTGAATTCGGAGCCTTTCGTTCCGGGTATTTCGCCCAGCTATGAATTTCCGAGCCGACAACAGTAAGCGTGGACACGGTATTCCATTTCGCTGCAAATGCGCGCAGAGTTGGTAGCAATAGCAGCGTGAGCAGCGTCGTACTGATCACATTGACGGTGATCGAGTTCTCCTCCCCCTCGTACATCTTAAACGTCTTGGTCGCCACGCCGGCATTTAGCACCATGGCATCCAGGCGGTCGAGTTGGGCGACGCGGGCGCAAAAGGCCTTGACGGAAGCATAGTTGGAATAATCAAGCTCCCAGATCTCCGCGACACCAGGACGCTTCGTCTCGGCTTCAATTTCCACCAGCGCGGCTTCGCCTTTATTGCTTGAGTGAACCGTTGTAATGACTTTGGCGGCTCCGCGACGAACATACTACTTAACGGCTTCTTTTCCGAGGCCTACGTTGGCGCCAGTGACCATGACACATTTACCAGAAAGATCGGCGGTGGGGACTGGAGGTTTGAATGAAATCTGACCGAAGAGTTTAAAGACACCTATTATGTTCCTGACTTATTGCAAGGACTGGTAGAAGCCTTATCTGATGCTGACATCTTCGGGGTTAAAAGGCGGAAGGATGCCACGAATGTCAACGGATGCCTAGGGTACGCGCCAACGCCATCTCCCAGTACAGCAATGGAACACGGTCACTATCAGGTCATATATCTTTTGGCCTGTTCTTTGCGTATGATGATTTCACCCGCGCTCTGGTTTCCAAAATTGTGAGACATTAGTCAAAGGTGTCCGGCTAGCCCTTTACTATGCGCAGTGCCGTGTTTTATTTCTTCTCAATATCGCAACCTTACATAAGGACGACGATTTGGGTCTTCCACCACCCAGTTGAAAATTCGAATAGAGGCTTCAGAGTCTATCGTCTACTTCGTGCGAGCTGTCACAGACTCACGTACTATTTCTTACTGACTCAGAATTTTTCACTGATCTATCAAAGCAACATCTACATCTCTTAACCCGACAGTACGGAGGTAGTGGTTCTTATATCAGCTTGAGCAGATTTCCATACACATCAACTCTCCAGTATGAGAATTTCTCCACTTTTCGCTGTTCGGGCCTTCTCCGATAACGTAATAGCTGTTCATTCGTCTTGACATTCGTGTGTGAAGGGCGTCCGGTGCAAAGGATTTGAACTCGACAGAGCAAAATCGACCATAAAATGTTTCGCCAATGCGCATCGGGCACGCTCAGCAAAACGTTCACTAAGGCAGAAGGATCTTGATGGACATCTCGCTTCATGCAGTTGACAAGCACTGGATCCCGCAGCAGGGTAGCGAATACCTTCGCCCCTAGTAAATCAACGATCAGAGTCTTTACAGATTGGCTTTTTCTTAAAGGTATTTTGTTTTCTCGATCTGAGAGTCTGAAGGAGGCAACTGGCTTCAGTTTGAGGCTACCGTCGAGAAAGTTGAGCATTTGCTTCGAACGCAATGACGGAAGATTAGCCCCAGCGTCGCGATGCTCTGCTCAACTCTCAATCTCTCCGAATCTTATGTTACTTGCGATTTACCTCTCATCCATGCAATACCGGAATCCTTGGGGATCGTTCGGGGGCTGAGAAGCTCAGATGTTGCTTTGTGCTTCTTTATTTCAGGCATCTCGATCCGGGCGGCTTCTCCTCCGTACCTTGAGCTGATCATCGAGTAGAAGGCATTGCCGGCGCAGCAGACAAAAACGGCTTGGAGGTACTGCCGCTGGGATTCATTTAGTTCATCTCGGGACACCAACCTCTCCAACTCATCACGCATGTGTTCTTCGGTCTGGAGCTGGTAGGTATATGTCATCACTTTGGCGTCATCATCATTGGGAAGTGACATCAGCTTCTGCACGACGTCCACCATATTGATAATTTCCTTGTCCCATCCCCCCTTGAACGCACGTTGCTCTTTATCGAAAGATGCGAGATCGTTGACGATGGACAAGTGGTCCTTGGCCAGATTCAAGAATGTCGCGAGCCGAGGGTTATATAAATCAACATCGGAGCAAATGGAGAATTTGACGGACGCAAGGACAAATCTGTGGCTTATTAGCAACGCTCGTAGAGAAGACTTATCCTGTGTGACCTACTGAGCTCCAACATTGTCAACTCGGAAATCCAGATATTCTCTTACAGTCGGAAATTCCCCATCAGGTCGCTGGCGCTGGAAGGCTTTTCTCATGGTGTTGATTACTTCTTCTCCTCCACTCCCCGTGGCCTGGTCAGCAGCTCGAAAGCCGCGAAGTATATGGCTAATATGTTGCTGTAGCTCGCTGTCTTCTGGCTGTGTCGATTCTTTATTCAAACGCTCGACGAAATCGTTGACGAAAGGTGGTAACTGCAGACTTTATCAGCCATATGCTTAACTTCCAGAGAAGGATGCTTACAGTTTGATTAGACGTCTTTTCACATTTATCTACCATAACAGATGAGCAAGCTTGTATACCTGATACTTTGCGGGCGGAATGGGAGGATAAGACCGCTCTTGGAACTTACCATCGAACAAAAACTGCATGACCATCATAGCGGCTAAAAGCTCAGTTCGCTCCTTGGTTCCAAAAGGATACATGTACGTCGTGGCTCTGTTGAAGCGATCTTCGGTCCCTGGCCGTAGTTCTTTTTGTGCAAGACGTGCCAAGGTAACGCCATTGTCAACCTCGATATCAGAAGAAGAACGATCGTTGGCAATTAGCTCGAGCACCTTTAGTGACGCGTCCAAGCTTGCTCTCCAATATCTATTTTCATATACTGCATCTATACATCGGAACGGAAGGTGTGCTTCGCGAGGAAAGAGTTTGACGGCGTTTTGCAGTAATGCAGTGTTTTGCTCGAAAATGGTTCTGGGAAAGCCGAATGGAAGATCTCTAATGTATTGTGGTAGCTTGGGGACAGGATCGTGAGCGTATCTGACCTGTGAGATGCTGGCCTGGTCTTTTGATGCAGCCAACCTCGTGAGATCAGGTGGCGCTTTTTTAGTTGATGTATGCCTTTTGTTCAAAGTCTTTACGACTTTCCAGTCCTCCATTCTTCTGCACAGCTGCGGTAAATATCAACAGCAGGGTAATGTTGTCATTCCCTCTTGCAACGAATAGTTAACGATAAGGGATGAATGTCTTCGGGATTAGTTTGGAGCGTCGAAAAAGACTAGGAACAGATCTTGATAGAGCATCTTAAGGAATCGACCGCATTGCTTGCATGTGCCGGTTTCTATCGAATGACCGTCGGCTGAAAACACTGGTTATCGGAAGTACGGACATATGGAAGCACCATCATGGCACAAGCCGTCACAATCTCTCACCGATCCATTAGGTGAGGCACGGCCACTACAAGTATAAAGGTAGTGTACCAAGGATGACATGATAAGTGCTAAACAAACGCTAGTTTAGCACAACGGGGTTTTCGACAAACGGATCAATTAACCACCAATAATGTATAAGCAGCGCATTGCTACCACCGGGAAAGGGAAAACCCCCGTTGCGGGGCTGCCGGGGGCCGCCCCGGGGCTTACGGGGATCGCCCGGCCAAGAAGCCAGACATCATAGCCCTGGCATGTCGACTCTCGACTCGGGCCTTGGGCTAGCTACAGTATGTACAGTAGTAGCTTTCCAGAAGCCCCTGACCGTTACACACATGGTCCCGAGTCATGGTGATTTGCTGCATTAGTCTCTGATTCCTTGGCTTACTGCAGTAATTGCCTTATTATGTCTTTATTCCCCGAGAGCCTTTGATACTATCAACCAGGGGCATCTGGTGACTGCACTTTTCTTTACGCCTGAAATTGAAATACATCACTTAGCCCTAGCAGAACCCCAGGCTCTATCTCCCTTTTGCTTTATCATTACTAAAGTTTGCTACCACCATATTGCGTCTAGGCTTATCTGCCAATGTGTATGCGGAGGACGGTTTGCGCATAGTCGGCCGGAAGAATATTGTTTCTACCCTCATTTTCCTACGATGGTCTTTCTAGAAGTAGTTTTCTTGGCTACCGCCCTCTTTCTATGCTGGAGTATTCATATAGCTATACATCGTCTCTATTTCAGCCCATTGGCAAAATTTCCAGGCCCAAAGTTGGCAGCTTTAACCTACTGGTATGAATTCTATTATGACTGTGTTTGCCATGGACGATTCTCGTGGGACATTCAGCGGATGCATGATAAACATGGTCTGCTATTCTCAGGAAAGATTAGTAGGGACCACCACACTAAAACAATCTTGCAGGTCCTATCGTTCGCATAAACCCTAAAGAACTACATGTCAGAGACGCTGACTGGCACGACGAGCTTTATACCAGTGCTCTCCGGCCCCGAAACAAGGAGTACTTCTTCGTGGGCCGGATTGGTCGGGGCACAATCTTCGGAACGGTACCCCATGAACACCATCGCTTGCGCCGCTCCGCCCTCAATCCATTCTTTTCAAAACGTTCCATCCTAGGAATTGAGCCTCAAATTCAGGAGAAAGTGGATAAGTTGTGCCGCAGGCTAGGCGCTTATGCTGGTCAGAACGAGCCGCTCAACCTCGAGGCGGCATATATGAGCCTGACTATGGATGTCATAACACATTACGCTTATGGCGAGCCATTAGGCCTCTTAGATCTTCCGGACTTCGGGGCGATGTGGAGAGAAATGATCAAGATGACATTAGAATGCATGCCGTTTGTCAGGCATTTTCCATGGCTGATGGACGTCCTCGACAAAATTCCGTACTCTGTTGCTCTCAAATTCAGTGAAAGCATTGCACTCATGCTTCATTTTCAACTTGTAAAGGCTCCCATACCACTTCAGCTCTCTAAAATGATATTGAAGACTGGTTGATCATGAGTGTAGCTCATCCGTGAGAGAATTGTCAAAACACTACAGAAGGGGAGTGATGCAGCCGCGGAGAACAAAACGCATAAGACAATCTTCGAGGAGTTGCGGGACAGCGACCTCCCGCAGGAGGAGAAAACCATTGACCGTTTGAAAGAAGAAGGTTTCGTTCTCACGGCAGCAGCAGCGGATGCAACTTCAATGACATTGACAGTGCTGTCGTACCATCTCATGGACAACCCAGAGGTCTTGAAGCGAGTAAAAGCTGAACTCTGTCAAGCACAGCCTGACCTTAATCTTTCGATTCCATCGCGAGTGCTCGAGCAACTACCTTTGTTTGTAAGCACGTCAATAAACATTTGTTTATCTTTCAACTCACAAAATCGCAGAGATCAATAATCACAGAAGGTCTCCGCATCTCTGCAATCAGCACCTCCCGTCTAACCCGTTCCGCACCCTACGAGACCCTCCATTACAAAGGCTGGGATATCCCTCCTAATGTGAGTGAAATCGCTGCACTTTGTTGTTTCAGTGCTAACCTACTATACAACAGACTCCCATAGGTATGACAAGCCACTTCATCCACATGTCTTCGCTCTACTACGAGAACCCCTTCAAATTCGATCCAGATCGCTGGATACGCGCCGACCTCGCCGGTACACGCTCCAAAATAGATAAGTATTTCGTACCTTTCACCAGAGGCTCGCGCGCCTGCATAGGTATCAAGTAAGTTTAGCTCAAATCCGTCCTGAATCATAGATCCGGAGCTTGGGATCAAATCCCCATATCGGTACTAATTATCATTCACTTACCTAGTCTCGCTTACGCCGAGCTCTACTTAACAATAGCGACGGTTTTCCGGCGCGTCGACATCCAACTTTTCGAAACGACGAGGGATGATGTAGCCATTGTCAGGGATGCGTTTATAGGGAATCCCAAAGAATCAAGCAATGGCGTCAGAGTTACCGTTGGAATAGGTGGGGACATGCGCGATTGATGGCGTAAACAAAAAAGTTTCAATGTTAAGGTTCTGTATCTTGGTAAGTTTAGGTGGTGGCTGGGTTACTGTGGGGAAAATGTGAAACAGGGTAGGAATTTGTCTGGATCGCCTTGATGGAGCCCCGGCGGAAGGTAGGAGATTTGAGGGTAAGAGAAGGATCTCAGATGTTTAATCATTTCTACGACGTGCAGGTTGTTGGTAAGTGGAGTTTAGCTGAGGGTGACGGCTGTGGAATCCGGCAAATGGCAATACTCATACGAACCAGGATGGCCGATCTTATAAAAGCTCATGATTCGATAGGGTTACACTAAAAAGCTTTTCTGAGAAGTTCAACGTTCTACGAAACTAAACGTACAGAAAACAGCCACCCATCTATCCTTCAATTTGTCGTGCATATAGGATTCCCTAATCCAAGTAAGTACTGTACGCGAAAGGTAGAAGACAAGACAGCTGTGCAGAAAAACCATAGGCGTCCTGTTATTCCCGTTCCTTCCAGACCTCCGGTCATTAAACCAAGAGGAAAACGCAAAGATTCTTCCGCCCGTCCCTTATACCTGCCCTGAGGCAGCATTGGTCTCAATTCGAAAGTCGCTCCTAACCCCAATCTTCCCCTCCGGTACCACCGCTCCCCCATGGTCCCTAAACTCCAAACCGCCCTCCTTATTAACCACACTATCCAATCCCAGCTTCGTAAACCCCTCTTTACTACTCCCGCTCCCACTATCGCTTAATCCTCTCGAAAACGCCTTTAACGCATACGGTATCCCTTGACTTCCTCTGGGTTTATTATTGGAGGAAGGAGTACCCTGCGCGTTGCGCGAGCGTGCGTAGGAGCTGGAGGCGATATGGCGTAGGAGCGGACGCAGAGAAGGGAGGCAGGCTGCGATTAGGTACATGCCGGGCTCGATGGTGGTCCATATTATGAGGGGGACGGAGGCCCATGTTGGGTCGCCGAAGGCATTTGTGCGGAAGAATATGGCGAAGCGGACTATGGAGGATATGAAGCCTCTGTTGAAATGGTTGTTAGTAGGTGAGCTGACGTTTTGGCTATGTTGGGGTTCGGATAAGGTTATATGGGGATAGGGAAATAGGGAAAATCGGGTGTTTCACGCTGTGGAACGGGAGGTATAGGTTTGATAACGTGAAAGCGCCGAGAGCGACGAGCGTAATACTGGTTACAATAGGAGCCGCGATCTCGAAGGAATTGAGATGCTTACATGCTACCTGTTAGGAAACCGATTGTAAGACCGAATTTCTTCCCAGTGGAGGTGTTCAGTTTCCACACCATCGGAATGGGAAGAGCAAGCATCAAGGCGTCTGTAATGATATTTGGCAGTGAGATCCATCGATAGAATGCTAGAACGTTGATGCAGCGTCCACCGGGGATAGCTTTGTCCCATACATATTGTAGAGGGATGCACTGGAACATGGCGGTCAGGCCGGTTGCTAGGAAAGTCGATATGACGATTCCGATAAGTACATAGACGGTCCTTCGGAATGATTTCTGAACGAAAATTCGGAGATAGAATCCGAGAATGGCAAGTTTAGGAAGCATGACTGCCAGGCCATAGACCCACTCCATTGCTACTAGACATTTCGCCCAGAGGACTAATTCTTCAGGGTTGGTGGTAACCACTTCAGCTACATGATAGCCGACACCTGCTATGCGTACCATCGCTGCAAAATTCATCAGTATGGCTTCGTGGTACGTATGAAAGGGAGCCGAGTTCACTGACTGATTGCTAGAGAACATTGTGCAAGATTTGCTACTAGACCTGGAATGATCAGGAAGTCGTCCCATCCTCTGGAAGATTTGTTGATTCTCCTTGCGATGAACCGTAGAATGACCAATGCGACCTCGAGGATTCCAAAGGTGACGGCTACCGCTATGACTTGGTAACCGGTGTAGGCGGATAGAAAGGCGGGAGATGGCAATGCTTCCTCCATATTGCCGTCTATTATTATAATAACAAAACTGGAAGACAAAAGCAGAATACACAATTGAGAGGATTATTAGCTTCGAAGCAGCATACACGTCCTTACGAGGAGAGTGGGGCACAAGGGTCTTGATTCTTCTTCGAGCGCTGCCCTTGACGAGAGGGTTTCACGGTAGTGGTTCTTCATGGTTGCATAGACTCGGGGTATTCTGGCCCACACTCTGCGTCCTGTATCCAATCATCAAATTGCATCCAATATCACATTTATGCGGGAGCTGCATCCGTACGAACCGTACCACCAACACGCCGCGATATTAAATCACAATCATGCAGGCTGCATGCCACCCACACGCCGTGACATGGTAAGGTAGTGGCAGAAGAGGTGAAGATCGACCTCCGCTGTCAGACAGACATAGTGGGTTACGGTTCGGCGCGATCCTTGCACCGCTCGGGGATTTATACACTTTACGGAAGTAAACAACGTACCAACTGTAGCTTAAAAACTTGCCGGGATCGATTTAGCACTTTAGTACCTCTGTAATCACAATTTGCTACTTGAATCATCCTTGAAAGTTGCGGAGGTTGGACTGGATAACTGCCGTAACTGCCGTATAATTCTTAGGAAAAACTTTATTCCATGTTCGTACTCTCGATATGTCGCAATCAGAAAGCCTGAAGAGGTGAGAAGCTTTCACAGTCCTCTCCGCGATAAACATCACCATGCCTCCCAACATTGCGACCTCTGGCAACGACCAAAGATTGCTTCCTATAGCCATCGACGAGATTGCCAGACTTGAGCCGGAAGCTCTGTACGCAGAGTATCCGACTTCTTCAACCAGCTATGGTGAAGGTTTCACTCCCGTCACTTTTGCCCAGTTTGCGAATGCCATCAACGGGGTAGCCTGGCTTCTCGTAAATGAGCTTGGGCAAGGACGCAATCATGAGACAGTTGCCTACATTGGCGCCAGCGACCTTCGTTATATGGTAATGGCCATGGGCGCTGTGAAGGCTGGATTCAAGGTCTGTTGATACGAAATACCGTGCTCGTATGAATCAAGACTGATAGCCATAGATATTGTGGACTTCTCCGCTCAATAGCTTGGCTGCACAGGCAAACTTGTTCAAGCTACTTGATTGCAAGATTATGGTCACAACGTCTCCTGAGCCAGCATCTGTCAAGAATATTCGAGCATCACATCCCTTACGAATAATACATGTCCCAGGACTAGCCGAGCTACTGGCTGGAAACTATCCGCATTACTCCTATGTAAAGATCTACGAGGAAGCCAAGCACGAGCCTCTCGTTGCTCTCCACACTTCAGGATCCACGGGTGAATTTATTCGCATACTCTTTTGAAGCATGCACTTCTGATTGCTGAACGTTTTAGGACTCCCCAAGCCTTTAATTTATACTCATGAGTTTGGCTGCACCTACGTAAACCTGATCAAATCTCCGCCGCCCAACGGCTTTCAAAGCGCGAATGGACTTTTTCAAGGGAATAGAGTACTTCAGGTTTTGCCACCATACCATGTATGTCTCCATTATGCCGTTTCATTATTTCGATTTCGGTTGCCGTAAAACCCTTTCCTAAGAAGCCTGTAACTAATTCCTTCACAGGCATCTGGTGTACTTGTAACCCTCCTCAATGCTGTGTACACTAGAGCGATCATGATAATGCCGTTGGCAGACGTTCCATTATCTGGAGAAGGGGTCATTGCAGCGGCGGAACATGCTAACGCAGACATTGCTTTCTTACTTCCTGGTCTTGTGAAGGCCATTGCGCAGAATCCTACTTTGCTCGACGCGTTAAGTAAATTCCGACACGTCTTCTATGCTGGAGGAGACATTGCCGATGATGTTGGTGACATTTTCAGTGCAAAGACAAAGTTCTTTACAATGTTCGGGGCTACTGAGATAGGTAATTTCCCACAAATCATCTTAGACGAGGATATAGAGGACTGGAAACGCGACGATTGGTCTTATATCACTCCACATCCGAATATAGGAGCTGATTTTCGTCCGTTTACCAAGGACATGTACGAACTCCTCATTGTGAAGGATTCAAAGCTTGAAGACTACCAGACCTGCTTCAAGGTCTTTCCAGACCTGCAAGAGTACTCACTACGAGATCTCTTCTCGAAACATCCCACCAAGCCCGGCAAATGGAGACATCGAGGTAGAACTGATGACACGGTTGTCTTCGACACTGGTGGAAACTTCAATCCCGTCGAGATGGAAGATTTGATTCAAGGTCACCTTCTTGTCAGATCTGTGTTGCTCATAGGAGATCGCCGCACAAAGGCAGTACTCTTGGTAGAACTCACGAACAACAATCTCATGACAAAGGCTGAAACGGTTGACATGGTTGAGAAGTTATGGCCAATCATCGAAGAAGCCAACAGTAAGTGCCCTATGTTTGCAAGGGTTGACAAATCGCACATCTTCTTTGCAAGTCCAGACAAACCCATGGAACGTGCAGGCAAGGGGACGGTGCAGCGTAGATTGACTCTTGACTTGTATAAGCAAGAGATTGAGGATTTCTATGCAGAACTCAACAATAATGGTTGAAGATTTCTTAGAGAGTGGGTCGGAAATGTTCGTTGAATGCGATCCCATAGTCTTCCCGACTAAGATTTAAAGTTAGTACCTTGTTCCATAACTGCACTTGGCACGATATCTTTAAGCAATGAAACTTCGGCTTCATTCATTTGTATTTTAAGCCTACTCATCACCTTCGCACGGTCCCCCTAGACGAACACATACCTCAGAGGCTGCTGAGAAGCGCCACGGACTTTCTCTAGCTACGGGACTGAGTATATAAAGTGGGTGAGGGGGAAAAGGAGTACCTGGCCGACTTTTGAGTGAAGAGGGTCGAAACGGGTGGGTTGCCCCTTCTATTCGGCTTAACGTTCCCCAACCACTACGTTTGTCGATAGTCCTAAGGTCAAGTGACTCGATCTTTCAGCAGATACATTAAACGAAAGTCATGACTGCAAACCGATGGAACGCCTATACCAAAGCAGACTAAATCAATTTGTGCACCTATCGATGGGGTTGTCCCATCCAAAAATAGACTCGATGATAACTTCGATATGTTCGATATTGACTTTATATCGCTATGGCTCTTGTCTATACAAAGCGAACCGCTTTTCGAATCTGATGGCTTAGCAACTTCTTCTCTATGCCAGCCTGTCAAGCCAAGAACGTGAGTAATTTCTTGTTGGAAACAAGAAACAGTACTGTTACCTCTGTGGTTAGTAATCCCCGCTTCGAGCCCTAAGGGGCTGGGGCTAGGGATTCGGAGTTCTCACCTCCTTCCTTCCTTCGAAGCTTCCTACTGTTTTCCAACCAATATACATATGCTCCATCTGACCCTCATATACCAGGACTTCAATGCTGTTCATAACCCCACTCGGAGCAAATATACCAGCTCTCGAAATGCGAGAGAGTACCCAGACGTATCTGCGAATGGGTTCAATTATACTGTGATTACAGTGGATAAAGCTGGTCCTGTTAGTGGAACTTCTTTGTCAACACCAAACTTTGGGTCTATTATGGTACTCATCAATGAAGAAAGACTGGCCGCTGCTAATAAACCCGTGGATTTCATCAAACGCAGATCTTTACACCTACTAAGATGTGCTTAAAGATATCGTGGATTGAAACCATCTAGGGTGTAGTCTCAACGGTTTGTTCTCCAGATCAAAACTTATCTGTTCCGGGGCGCTAAATGGCAAAACATACTGCATTAGATTCGCTGCTGTGGAAGGCTGGGACCCGGTAACTGGGCTAGGTACGCCAGATTTTGCAAGTATGTTAGATCTCTGGGCAAAGGTACTCTCCTGTCACTAACGCAGCTAAGGTTACTGTTCCATTTTCTGTTACACTCAGCACGTTATTGAGGCACACAAAAGTCGTGGTGTGTCAAACGACCTCGCCTACTCACAATGACCCAGCTTCCCAATTCTGCATCTGCTTGTTCCATCGTCACTATGGTTGCACCCCCTATTTCAATAGTATTTCGGATCGACTTCAAGCCGGACGGAGGGTTATGCCGCGCTCTTCTAGGGCATTTTAGATGATTTGTTGCTCATGGTTCCCATACTCAGCGCACGATAGAGTGTAAAAGTATGGAAGGACAAACCATCGATGGAGAAAGGCAACGACCAAGCGTTTGAATGTGGTGTTGCACCTGCGGGAAGCTTGCAGGCTCATTTTTCCTGTCCTTTGTGCATTGCTCTGTGGAGAATGGTTTGAACTTTTCGGATAGGCCTGGTAATTAAATATCTCTGTGTAGAAAGTTGGAGTACGAGGTCATATGGGGGCATTTAGAAGGTAGGTTGAAGCTGGATAGGAGTCTGTCGAGAAGGTGGAAAGAGAAGACTATACTAGCAGGCCCTAGCCCTATCGGGCGAAGATTACCAACCAAATCACAGCTGAAATACCAACATGGAAAATGACGAGGAAGGGATGGAAACCCCAAATCGACTCCGTGAGCATTTGAAGGACGAAGAAGGATATTTAATATGGTGGGTTCAGGGGTATACCAGGTGCAAACTCTAATGAGCTGTAAAGACAATTGTGTTATCTCTATGTCACACTTTGCGCCTCGACAACAGTAGCTTCCCCAAGGAATGCGGGCGGACGTCATCTCATCGACAAGTCGAAGTCAAGAGACCGTACATCTAGATCTTCAGCTCATGGCTTAGACATTTACTTGCAGCACGAGGGCCCTGCGTATTGTTCATGACAGGGAACATCGGGGCTATGGTGGAGATGACGGGCGGCTGGTGGCCTGTAGTCAGAAGGGAAATACCAGGCAAGCAGCTGAATATAACGGCCAATGCTTGCCAATGAAATTCATCCCGTCGAAAACCTATAAACCCAAGTCCACCAATAATCGAAATGGACCAAATCTAATTCTAACACGTATAGAGAACCTTGCCGCCGACATTGCCACTTTGGATGCAAGTGATGCATTTGAAACACCACACGCAGCTGTCGCAGTTGCTATTTCAGGGGGCTGGATGAATACTTACGCTATATTTTCTCCTTCCTTCTCTACTTGTGTTCTTTCCTGAATTTCAGCCGCAGCAAGACTAGATCCCTTATCTACCTTCAAGTCACCAGCGATTCTTCATTGCTTTCAAAACCTCTAATATAATTTTGCTATTCCTTGGTCTTAACGCGATGGAACACTTGTTACGCCGCTACCTTTCCAGAACGACAATCCAGCACAAAGCTCTATCGCGCAAAGCTTGACTGACGGCGTCGCTGTTGCTTCGGCAAGTCCACCTGCTTCAGCACCTAGCCCGGTCAGCAGGAGTTCGAGTCCGATGGAGCAACAGTACTCTACGAGCCAATCCTTGTTAACTTGCAAACCTGTAGGAAGTAGTAGAACATCTTCAAGAAGCCAACAACCGGCAGCCGCGAAAGTGCCTTCACGAGCCAAGGCCCGATTCCTGAAAAATTAGTAGACAGAAATCGATGCTTGCTTCCTCTTCCTCATAACGCTTATAGCTATCATTGCAACTCTATCTTCGCATCAGGGCAATCCCTTGCCGCAGTGACCTTATCAAGTCTCGGTCAACTCGCTAGTATCTATTTATGTTGTGATTTTGAAGATTACTGTTCTATTTGTGACTGCAGAAGGTCTAGGTATGTATATCTCAAACCTATACACATATCATAATCCGATCTCGCAAACCTACCCTCGGAACGTGTATAGAAAAGCTAATCGTTGCGTCAACCTTTGAATCTTCCTCATAGCAACTCTTCTAGATTTTAAAACAGATCTGAAGACTCTTGGGACGCATCTTGACGTTCTCGAGAGGTAATACTAACTTGGATCGTCATGTATATCAACCCAAATCGCGCTGGTTCAGAAACGATCGACCACTTGAAGATATAGCAAAGTATGATTCGGCAAGCCGAGAACCTTTCGAAGCCGTGAAGCTGCTTTGAATGCTGGGTCTTCGTCATCCCTTGTCTTCTTGGGGAGCCCTGACAACTATTCTTATGCTGACACTTATCCGAAAATATTTAAATTCAATTTGCCCGACTGGTAACTGTACATTTCAGCACCAATACAGTACACTCGGCTACTGTGGCGATTGTGATGGTGTTACAGACGAGCTTAAATTTAATGTCATCGAGAGGCGGAAGTACCTACCCTTCCCTCTTACATTCCTTCGGGTACCTCAGTTGTCTCAGATATGCCTTCAACGTTTGCATCGGGCATTTTCAACCTCTCAACCATGCATACTGTTGGGACGACGGAGATTGCCACCAGATTGGTTGACATTATTGTGGTCGATCCGAGGCAATGGCTGGAAAGTCAAGATTCTCCTCGTGACTGTCAGAATGACAACAACACTTGGTCTTGCAAAGAATATGATGCGGCAAGATGTAATCTTGGCCCTTGCGTGCGTACTTACTCAGCAGATATATCATCAGGAAGCTTTCAGAAGACATTCGTCTCAGCAACCCCTGTCGACTGCTGGGCCTTGTCACCAAGATACGAACTCCTGGCTGTCGTGAATACAGAATGTCTATCCGGCGTCGAAAAGACCGGTCTGCGTGATGCTGGCTATTACCATGAGCCCAATAAGCGATGGCTACGATATAATCTTACTTTCAACCCAGCGGTCGTAAATAGTTTCATATTTCCTTCGTCTATGCTGACGCACAATTGTCTTTACGCCATTCATGAAATGATTGTCCTACGGGTACCGCTTTGGACGATGTATCTAGATCATTTTTTTCCCGGAATGATCTCTGGGTTCCGGACTCGAGGCGAAATCCTTGTTTTTGATGGACCTCAAAATCTGCAATAACCTGAGCTTTAAGAGCGTCGACGTCACATTTCGAAACATTTCCGATTTTATGACGACTTTCATTCGACAAGGAGGACAAAATAACCATAGTGAATCAGCGAAAGGATTGGTCATGCATGCTCAGACGTGTCTTCAAGTGCGATGGGGTTGGTTATCTCTACCAGCAGCATTGATCATCTTGACCCTATCGTTTTTTGTCTTGATGATGGTCGAAACTAGATCAACCGGGGATCGCGCACAGATATGGAAATCTTCACCGCTTGCATTCATCATTCACGGCCTTGAAGCGCATAACGAATTACATGATAGTCTCTTCCTCGAAGATATAACCGACATGAAGTATGCGGCCAAGAGGATACAGGTGAGGCTTGCTACTACGACTCGGGGTATTAAACTCGTGAGCGTTAAGGATGAGCGCTAGAAGGAAAGGTCATCATAGCCTGACCCTGCGTTGATAGTTTGGATAAGTGAATATGTCTCTAGGAAAATCAAGGCTACATACGGGAAGATGCCACGGAAACGTCAGACAGACGTTGAAGGATTCCTCTGGTTTACTTCGAGGATGGTAAAGGGTTGACACCAAAGCAGCGAACAAGCTTTCTATTCAAGGAACAGATTGAAGAACAGATAGTGGTGTTGGATAGTATGAAGGTCACCGGGATAGGCGCGAGGCTAATCTTGAAACATAAACGTGTATCGTAGCTCTTCTACGATGTTTCAAACTTGATATGACCCAAGGCCATAATTTCCCATTTCATCCAACGAGATTGGTCATAACGTAGAAGCGGAATGCGCCGTAGAGACTAAGACATTACAAGGTATGGGTCTCTATAGCGTGCATAGATACTAATATGTACATTATACCAAATCAAAACCATTTGCGAATGCGTCAATGCGTCTTTCTAGGGTGTAGTCATCTAAGAGTTCCCCGACATCGTTTACCCCTGGGATATACGTTAGAAACTTCAATCTTAAATAGCGAATTCACAAAGATATCCTCATACCTTCAAGCCACATGTCATTAATCCACTGAAAGCAATCAACTAGGGTCTCGTTGTAATTCAAAAGTTTTGCGTACTCTTCGCGTTTCCAGTTGCCAGAAAGAGGGTGAAATCCCTTTGAGCAGATGTCGTACAGGCGACATAGCGTACCAAATACACTTTTCATAGCGTAGGATGTTGGTTCAAGAGACCGCATCCAGAGTGATGAGAAAGGGTACATATTTTTTGATATCAGCTTTATTAGAAACAGTGTACATAGCAACAGCGGCCAGTCTTCTGGTTTCCGGCGAAACATCAAACGTTGTGTGGTCTGGAGAATCTCTTCTAAGATAGATAAAAGGCTCTCTTTACCCTGTGATACATTTAATGATCTCGAGACTTCAATCGACGGGTGTCGTTCGTAGAATTTATCTACACGAAGGTGAACTTTGTTGTCCTCGAATGATCTAGAGGACAAAATGGCGGCCACCAGAAAGATTTCATGCGTAAGCACGAAACACCGTAATGACAATGCGATGAGGACAGAATCATTCGATGAACCTACTGGCAAGGGTGATCTCCTGGAGAGCAATGCACTTTGAAATACCGCACACTCTATGATAATCTTCACAGTAAATGGGTCGTAAGTGTTCTGCCAACGAGAATCCACGTCATGAAACTGTTCTAAGAAATCCAATAGAGGGATTGCTGGTTGAGAAAGAGCAGTCACTCTACCGGCAATTGGTCGGAAGTCTCTGAATATTGACTTGGCGGCGAACGCATCATAACTTATGTTTATTCGATAACTTGTCTTGTCCGCGTTGTGAAGAAACCACTCGCCGTAGCCCAGGCTAAGATCTTCTGTTTTCATAAGCCGCCAGGTGTCAAGAGTCGATTTTAGACTCACCAGGGATGACAGACTTTATTCGATCCTGTAATCTCCCTCGCTGACATTCAAGCTGCCATAATTTTGTACTCTTCCCAGTGGAGCATGCCTTACATGGTATTCCTTTGTCACACTACAATCGTTTAGCGTGATACTGTATCGAAGTGTTGATTCAGGGATGCCAACCTGCTTCTTCAGTATTTTGCATCTCCAACAAGCGCCGCCTTCACTTCTTAGTATCCTCATCTCTTCGCGACTACCATCTTTGAGAGGTCCTTGGCGTCGTGACGTTCCTGTTGCAAGCTTGCCATTTTTGCTGTGTTGGAAGTTTATAATGAAAGACGACGCCTTTCTAGAGGATGGCTTATGAGATGTACCTCGGTATTCAGCTGTTTGTTGTCGAGCCTGAGCTACAATAGACTTTGGAGTCGAAGGTGTTGACGAGTTTGGCTCATCAAGGCGCTGAAGATCAGACGAGACATTGTTGTTGTAGATAGAGTGCTCTGGATAATTTGAAGGTGAATTGTGTGGTCTGCTATTCGCTTAGCTGAGTCCTTATTGGTCTGTAAGAACGTGTGATCGCGCTCAATGAAGACGTATCTTACCGAATTTCAGAATTCCCCATGCAGTCGAAGCATTCAAAAGGTGGGAACACAATGTCACCATATCTGGCATGGGTGCAAAAGCCGTGTTCGCATCTCAGCATCCCATTCTGTGGCTTACCCAGAGTTTGGCAGGTGCCACAGGGCTGATAGTCCTGCGCCATAGTCCTAAGACGAATAACACGATCAAATTGCTAGAATATATGATTTTCAATGGCAAGACTGGGGACGAGCAATAGAGCTGATAATATCAGGATCGCTAGGTTATATAATCCAAAAACTAGAAGGGTTCACCTAGCACTCGGCTAAACCTAGCAGCCGGACAGCCCTATAGGGCTGAAAATCCACATTTCATATTCTATTGGTATAATTCTTCAACATATCAGCAAAACGATGGCAGCCACCCCCCCCACCCCCTCTATGTCCTTCATACCTTCTGAAGATACAGAACTTCCACAGGAAGAGCGCATAACGCTTGCTCACGCCCGTTGGAACGAGGCTTCAGCAGCCAACGAAAATCTTTCCCAAGCAAAAATCGCTCGTCAATATGAAATACCAACTAGTACTCTTTGGGACCGAATCAATGGTCGAAAGACTGCTGCTGCACGCAATCAGCAATTTCAAAGACTTAGCCAAGAAGAAGAAGAAGCTATATGTGCCTGAATTCTACGTCTTCAGGCTTGAGACTGACCTTCTCGTGTGAAGCAAGTACGTTCAATAGTCAAAGAACTACTAATAAAAAAGAATGACGATAAGTCAGTTGAAATCAATTAGGCTGACCGTCGGGCCGGGTTTTCATACCTACATTCTGACCCGGCCCGATTACTCGGGTCGAACATCTCGATCCGACCCGATTACTCGGGTCAAACATCGTGATCCGACTTGATATCGACCCCGAATCAGGATTCGATCCGGGTTCTCGATTCGACTCGCCAAGCAATTGAAAATGACGTCAAGAGGGCTAAATATAGAAATTTTTCCGGTTTTTCGCCTTTGCATTACCTTTTTGGTAGAAAGTCATAAAGAGAAACATGAAGAGAAACATGAAGAGAAACATGAAGAGAAACATGAAGAAAAACATGAAGAAAAACATGAAGATCGTTTGATAGAAAGCTTTGATAGAGAGCTATGATAGAAAGCTATGATAGAGAGTCATGACGGGAAACTATGAAGACTGTTTGATAGAGAGTCATGAAGAAAAGTCATGAAGAAGAGTCATAATAAAATATCTATTTATTTATCTTCATGTCTTGACGAATCGAGTCGAAAATTTCAAATCAATACTCGATTTTAATTATCTGATTCGACTTGAATATTCAAGTCGAACATCTCAATTCAACTTGAATATTCAAGTCAAGAATTCTGACTCGAATCGAGTCTTGACGAGTCAAGAACTCGACTTGATCTCGATGATTCAACTCAACGCGATCAGTCTAAAATCAATTGATTTCAGAAGTTTCTAAAATGTTGTCGTGAGACGAAGTCTCACTTCTCAATGACTCATGAAACAGCATTGATTCGATCACATCTAGAATTCACGAAGATATTAGCTACTATTGATAAAGATTTCTCAAGCATGACTCAGTTGCATCTTCAGAATTCATGAGAATATTGACTATCATTTATAGAGATTTCTCGAGCGAAGTTTTTCTTCTTCTTTATCTTTTATCTTTTATCTTTTATCTTTTATCTTTTATCTTTTATCTTTTATCTTTCATTTCTTTTCTACATGAGATCTACTCTTTTCACAGCGAGACATATTTAGCTATTTAACTATCTATTTATCTATCTATCTATCTAGTCATCTGTATCTAGTCTATCTTCTAGATCTATCTATTTACTAGATCGATTGTTGCATATGTTCATGCTCGTTCTGTTGATTTCGAAGCTCTCTATATCGCATCTCTATTTTATTTCTCGACAACGTTATTTGCAAATCAAAACAGCATATGTTTCTTCGCTTGACAAAGAGCGTGCTATGACTCAGAATTCTGATATTTTAGCTGACTAATTCAATCTTTTTCAGAGTTTAAAAGAAGAGCATGAAATAGAGATAAAAGATATCTACAACATGAATGAAAAGAAATTCATGCAGAGAATTATTACTAAGCTTCGAGTCATGATTTTCAAGTATGAAAAGAAGACTCAAATGACTCAATGTGACAATCGAGAGTGAGTCTCATTGATTGAGTGTATATCTATGAATGAAAGAGTCTTGAAGTTATGAATTATCTTCAAAGAAAAACTACAGCAGAAGATCTGATACGAAGTACTCAAAGAAGATCATATAGCTGTGAATGAGAATGACTGAATCAACAATGAATTGAGTCTAGTCTGAATACAGAAATGCTTCGATTTGAAAACTAAAATCTGTCAGAAAGACGAATATTGAATGCTATTAATCGATGATCATACTTCTCATATTAATACTCAGATGATTGACTATTGCATCAGTCAGAAAATCATTCTACTGTGTCTTTCAACTCACATCACTCATTTGCTTTAATCACTTGATGTTGAGATCTTTGCTTCATTGATCACTGCATACAAGTCTCATGTTCAGCGAATTACTCGACTTGAAATCAGCTACTCAATCAATAAAACGAACTTTCTGAAGTTATATCAACAGACTCGACAAGAAGCAATTACATCACTGAATATTGAAAAGACATGAACAGCTACAGAACTTCATCGACAAATTCTCAAGTGCTAATTAGTCAATCACACGCAGCTAATCATCACGTTGACATTGTTGACATCGTTGACAGATAATTAAATCAGAGATTCAATCAAACATCACTAAATTATGTCATTAATTTCATACTTAAATTTAATAACTGATAAATTGAATCATTTATCTTTGCGCATAGATAATTAGATGATTAACAGCATCATTAAACAGTTTGACATTCTACATACTCATCACTCTACTCATCATTCTACATACTCATCACTCTACTCATCATTTTACATACTCATCATTCTACTCATCATTCTACTCGTCACTCTACATATTCATCATTCTACTCGTCATTCTACATACTCATCATTCTACTCATCACTTTACATTAAACTGATCACGTCAAGTTGAGTCATTGAGATTAAGTTGAGTTCTCGACTCATCAAGACTCGATTCAAGTCAGAATTCTTGATTTAAGTATTTGAGTCAAGTCAAGATGTTTAACTTGAGTATTTAAGTTGAATCAGAGAATTGAAATCAAGTATCGACTCAAAATTTTCGATTCGACTCGTCAAAACATGAAGATAGATAGATAAATATTCTATTATGACTCTTCTTCATGACTTTTCTTCATGATTCTCTATCAAACAGTCTTCATAGTTTCTCATCATGACTCTCTATCATAGCTCTTTATCATAGCTCTCTATCATAGCTTTCTATCATAGTCTTCTATCAAAGCTCTCTATCAAACGATCTTCATGTTTCTCTTCATGTTTTTCTTCATGTTTCTCTTTATGACTTTCTATCAAAAAGATAATGCAAAAAGATAATGCAAAGACGAAAAACCGAGAAAATTTCTATATTTAGCTTTCTTGACGTCATTTTTGATTGCTTGACGAGTTGAGTCGAGAACTCGAATCGAATTCTGATTCGAAATCGATATCAAATCGAATCACGATGTTTGATTCGAGTAATCGAATTGAATCGAGATGTTCGATTCGAGTAATCGAGCCGAGTCAGAATGTAGGTATGAAAACTCGGCCCGACGGTCAGCCTACTCTACATGCTCATCATTCTACTCGTCATTCTACATACTCATCATTCTACTCGTCATTCTACATACTCATCATTCTACTCGCCATTCTACATACTCATCATTCTACTCGTCATTCTACATGCTTATCATTTTACTCGTCACTCTACTCGCTCATCTACTCGCTCATCTACTCGCTTTATCTACTCGCTCTACCAATCTCTCTATCAAACGCTCTGTTACGAGCGTACCAAGGCTGTACAAGGCTGAAGCCCTAATCAATTCGCAGTGAACGCTAGCGAGTTCCCTGCGTAATGATTAGGGCTAACCAGCGAGCTAGCCAGGTTTGGCCCAGATATGGCCCAACACCCTTTTCCTTCCCCAACACCCTTTTCTTTCACCAACACCTTGTTCACCTACATCACATCCTTCCCGTGTCACAAACACATCCCTTTCGGGCCTAGCGCAGCCTCTGAACATTACATAAATAGAAGCTTTTGTACCAACCTTCTTCTGTATTCTTAATATTCAGTTATAGCTACCTCTAAAGATCAAGCACTATCAACCCTGACCTCCATTGGTTGTATCATCTAGGCACGGTCCTGACACGCTCTATCAAACACGTCGATTGAACGCATAAAACACGTCAAACAGTGCTTCAAACAATGCTTTCTACATGGCTTGAAAACAGTACTGTTACCTCTGTGATTAGTAATCTTCGCTCTCAGCCGAAGGTCGACGCTAGGAAATTCAGGAGATTCAGAGTATTTACTTCTTCTCACTTTTTTCTTCCTTCATAGTTCTACTTTCTAGAACAACAACAATCGTATTTCAACAATGCTAACTAGCTCAATAGAACACACTCTTCATGACTCAATATCGAACTTTCTACCAAATTTTCTACTGAGCTTTCTACTGACCTTTCTACCGACCTTTCTACTGACCTTTCTATTGACCTTTCTATCGATCTTTCTATCGACCTTTCTATCGACCTTTCTACCGACCTTTCTACCGACCTTTCTACCGACCTTTCTACTGACCTTCCGACCGAGCTTTCTACTGAGCTTCCTACTGAGCTTCCGACCCTTCATGTTTCCCTACCGAGCACCCTTCATGTTTCCCTACCAAGCATCCTTCATGTTTCCCTACCGAGCACCCTTCATGTTTTCCTACCGAGCATCCTTCATGTTTCTCTACCGAGCATCCTTCATGGCTCCCTTTATGATTCTCTACCGAATATTCTACATAGTCAACAATTCATTCAAATAGATGATTAAATAACTAGTTAGATAATAAATTCATTGATTTAATATCTTGCTTTTGCATGTGCTTGAGCATATAGAATTGAGCATATAGAATCAGAATAATCAGTGTCAGCAGTGTTATTTTGATGATTCATGTCATTTTGATGATTCGTGTCATTTTGATGATTCGTGCCAATGTGGTAAACGATGCCATTTAAGCTATTAGGCATGCGCTCGCAGCTAATCACGCCAAAGTGGTCTTATAAGAAGAGGGGTCGGCCAAAATGGTAAATCACCTAATTTACCGACTAATTACGTAATTAGGCACCCGACGAGATTTCCCGATGTTCTATCATTCAGCTCAGCATTAGTACTTCAGCACTTTTCTTCTGTTAAGAAACTAGAGCAATCACAGCAGTACAACATTGTCATTTGTTCAACTACGTCTTTCGAAGCTACAGTCACATATATCGATTCTGACGAAGATTTAGAAGTCGTTCTAACACCTGCAAATATCTCTCAAGTACAGCAGCTTATTAAACAAGCATTAAAAGAAACAACTTCTGATCAGATTCTTCAAAAGATGAGTAAAGCAGCAATACGAGCAATGATGAAATCTACTATTCAGAATGTTACTAATTAGGAACTTGTTGAACTCAATAGAAGAAAGAAGCAAAAGATCAATCGAATTAAGGGTAATTACGATACTGCAAGAGTCATGAATCAAGAGATTGTTGATGAAAGAAGAGAGAATCAACGAACAAAGATATGGCAAAAGAAGGTTAATTCTCTATGATGTCTAAATCCTAAACTCTTTACTTCAAAACCTTCTTCTACCCGAAAACGAGCTGTCGTGACCTCAGCTCAACAGACAAAGATGTGGAATAGGAAGGTCAATGATCTATTACGTCTAGGCTTCGAGCTCTTCACTGCTTCGGCATCAATGACAGCAAGCTCTAGACAAAAGAAGAAGAAGCAGCTGATAGTTAAGCTACGGGTCAGACAGCTGAAGCAGGAGCAGAAGCAGAAGCAAAAGCAGCTGATAGTTAAGCTACGGGTCAGACAGCTGAAGCAGAAGCAGAAGCAGAAGCAGAAGCAAAGGAATAACGTGGTATCTACAACTGGCCAATCAGGGCGAGGCATGCGTATCAGAAGGGCCCCAAAAAGGTCCTATTAGCTACGTAGTTCACCTAAAACGAATCGTTGAAGCTATAGAAATGAAATGTGGATGTTCAGCCCTATAGGGCTGTCCGGCTGCTAGGTTTAGCCGAGTGCTAGGTGAACCAAAGATTGGAAACTGCCATGGGAACCGCCTAAATCCCTCCTAACGTAATTTACAGGACACCGCCTACCGCTTCTAGTAAGCGGTATTGGGTTCTACTTTACTATAGGGAAGGCTTACTCAAGTACGTACAATAGTACAAGCCTGCCGGTTGCCTGCGTCGCTGATTCGTCAATTAGAGAACCGCCCAAGTATCCGATAGACCGCCTACCGCGACCGCCTACCGCATGCAGTCAGCGGTATTCTGTGTTTTCCACGTATGCTCAAACAGAAACCCAACGCATGAGAAGACCGTGCAGATACTTCCTGGCACAGTTTCTTTCCATCCAATTGAAAAGAACTATGATTCCACCCTCGTCGACCGCCTACCCTGTGTGGGAATACCGCCTACTCTGGATGGAAATACATCTAATTGAAAAGAACTATGATTCCACCTTCGTGGACCGCCTACCATGTGTGGGAATACCGCCTACTCTGGATGGAAATCCATCCAATTGAAAAGGACTATGATGTGGACCGCCTACCCTGTGTGGAAATACCGCCTACTCTAGATGGAAACACCACGTATTCCATTCGATCGTTATCATCTCGAGACAAGATGATACCTTCCCACGCCTTGTTGGAAGCCGTAGTGCAGGTAGTTAAATATGAGACATATATATGTCCTTGCGTCGAACAACTGGCCGGACTCAATTCTTTCTATTGTTCAGACCACAAACCTGCCTTCATGCATCTCTTCAAAGCGGCTGTCTCTGCCCAAGCAGCTGCAAGCTTTAGTCTTTCGCCTACAAGAACACCGTACCCTCAGGATCAACAGACTCAATGGGGCCCTGGAGCAGTTAGCAGCATCGTCTTTGGCTGCATAATGGTCGTAATTGGGGCATTGGCTCTGTGGCAAGCCCGTCTACATTTTCATCGTACGCCTCATCTTGATTCATTGCACCTGTCTCGAACACTTCGAACTATAATAACATCTTTTTTAAAAGAAGATGGGCAGAGAAAACTTGGAATTCCCATACATGATATCAGCAACGATCATGAGACCCTTGGCAGCATTGCTAGCAGGGCAGCCTGTCCTCCTGACCAAGATCATGATGATATCCAGAGCAATATTGTTGATGAAAACCACGCGACGCAAAGGTTCAGTGCCATGCCCACCGCGATGGACATGACACTAAACGTCGCGTATAGATCTCAACGGGAGCTGGACCGTCAGCGGAACGCTTTGGTACGACGGCATGCTCGACTTGATATTATTCAAATGCGGATTCCACGCGCAATACAACTTGTATGGCAAATTGGCCCATTTGCCCGCGGCAGGTGAGTGCCGGTGATGATAAGGTCGGATTGACGAATGAGTGCATCAAGCCAAAAGGCTGTCAGAATCTTTGTATAAAGCGTAAAGGGCGTGGGTTCTATATTAAGTTGGTTGAAACATTCATTCTCTATGAAGTATTAGCTAGACACGCACCAAGTCGTTTGCAACAACGCTTCTTGCAGGATCTCTCAAATCAAACATACTCATAGAGGAAGTCAACAGAAAGCTTCAGCCTCATCATGATTCTCCACCTCCCTCTCAAACTCAACGTCGGCAAATCAATTTAATTCCATGAAGTCTTGAGACTATCAATACAATTGTATTAGAACTCAAATATATAACACATATGTCAAGCATGAAGTCTTCATTCGCGCCGTCTTTGCTACGCTTGCTTTCGTTTACAAAAATTCTACGCTGGTAGTGTTTGTCGGCGTTTTACTGATTGATGATGACAAAATCTGAAGAGCGGGGAACGATTTCAGAAAAGGCTGAGAATTGTTTCCTTTGCTTTTAAGGGTAGAAATGATGCAGGGAGTCATTACCCCATCGTGTGAACTCTTGCAGGTACTTTATTCGGGTCAGCTCGGTCATACAAAGAGACAGGCAGACTGAAGTTTTCGGAAAATCCGAGCATCTTCAGACTAGCTGGCATTTCTTGGGAGAACATTCAGTCAAGTCTCTATCCACACCATCTTTGAAATACCATGACAGCATAACAAAATGTTCCGTTCGCAAATCCTCGCCTCATTGCACGAAAGGCTTGTAGAAAGGCAATACCATCGCGACCCTGGGTCAATGCGAAAGCCCAAAGCGCTGGAGGTTGAATAAGCGACCATGAAATATCCCTTAAATCGAGTTAAGAGTCAGGATTGAGATGGAAGCACGAGCGACATCTGTGAGAACGTACCACGTCTTCGATACCTCCTTGCTAATGTCCCGCGAACCAGCAAAGACATCAAGACCCGCCTGCTTGGCAAGTTGTACATATTCTGATTGCTCATACAGGCGAGGAAGAAGCATGCCATCTTAGGATGCAATCAGCGTTATAGCTTCGTGATGTAGGGAAAGTCTTACTCTCGATGGGCTTGATGTCGGTTTCCATTTGCATGTTTGTCAATCCCTCAGCCTTGAACCAATCAGCCACGACCAACTTTCCACCTGGTTTCAGCAAATTCGAAGCGTTTCGAAAGAACAATTCCTTGTCCGGTATATGTGACAAAGCTTCCAAAATCCACACACAGTCAAAAGCCGTCTCGCTGAAAACATCTCCCATCTTCTCGGCGTCCAGGTCCACAAAGCGTACCCGTCCATCAATGAGTCGAACATAGCCGTCTATATCTTCCGCGCCGCCTTCATCGCCAGCTTCTTTGAGTGTCAATTCCTTTGCCATCTTCACTTGCTGACCGCTTATCGTCAGGCCAGTGACCTTGCAAGCCACGGTTCTAGCTAGATAGCGCGAAGTTCCTCCCAAGACGCACCCGACATCGAGTACAGAGCTTCCACTTGAAAGGTCGGACATCTCGCGCAGCATATCGATTAAGCGTATCTGAGCTACTTCCTTCGTGTCCGTGGGAGAGAGGAAATAGCCGTGATGGATGTGTTCACCCCTTCACCTAAGTCGATATTTGGAAGAACGGGCTGCAGTGGTCTGTGGGTCCTACCACAGTGAGTAGTAATACTCAGAGCAGACCTCATGATGATGTTTGATGCGATCTTTCAGAGCATTGGAAGAGGTGAATGGTTCTGCCGGCGGTGTTCCATATTGGCTGCTAATGTCATGACTGACATCTATGGTTTGAGCTGCCATGAGTCTATTGTTAAATGTAGATATTAGATTCATACTTAAGGCTTCTGTTGTTCATTCTTCGAGAGAGGAACATCGTGTTACCTTTCAGGCAGTTCTTCTGGGTGGGACTGGGACCGTCTTACCTAAGTAATGATGAAGGTCTTTCCCGCAGGTCACTGTTGCTCAGGAAATCTTACAGCTGTTGGAGTACAGCAGTAGGTTTGGACATTGAGAATAATGTTGATTGAACGGGTCGACCGCTAGGGCTATCATCCCCTACCGGCGTGTCAGTACTCCGCTAATGCACCTACAAGTAGGTATGTACAGATTTGTATTGGAATATTTAGCGTCCAAGAAGATTACAGTCCAAGGACTGATATTTTTGGTGTTGTGGCAAATCTGGGACTGTAATCCTCTCCGGCGCCATTTATTCTACTTCAATACATTAGCGGATTCCGCGAACTTTTGGTGTCAATCTTCGTACCGCGCGGCGCGGCTTGGCCTGTCCCTCAACGCCATTGAGCCTGCCTCACGCCTGCCCATCAACAAAAGTCAGTCGCATGCACCAGCATCGCAATATAGATTCAACATCAAGCGCAACCTCCTCGCTCACAGCGCTGTCGTCTAGCCCCGTCGTCGGTCCCAGCGATGAATCAATGCAGTCGGCTGGTGGCGACCCTCCCAGCTCTCACCCTCCCTCCACTCCCTCCACGCCCGCCTCCCCTTTCAACTTCCATGCCCCTCCACCGAGCCCTCCAAGAAAACGTGCCAAGCGTCGCCGTCGCATGCCCGACTACGATAAGCTACTCGATATTCTACAGCGACTGAAAGATATGAGATGGAATGTAAGAGATTTTCTGTCCACTCTGGTAAATAACTCGGGCCGCCACAAGGTGAGGCGGGCGCAGACCCTGTTCCTCGACTTTGCCTACATGGAATTCCCGACCGATGAGAACTTTTCGCGTCGCATTGGGCCCCTTCGAAAATCCACGTTCATGGATAAGCATTGCTGGAGGTGGATCATGGACGCTCTCGGTCAGGAGATCAAAGCTTTGGCTGCCCACCCTGCCTTCGCTTCGTTTCAGCCAACTTCGCAAACGACCGACTTCGGCAGCTTGGAGTCGATTACGCAAACCGCCGCTGTCATCAAAAATCTCGCGCCAAGGTGGCTTGAACTTATTGAAACTGTGTGCGTCGACGGGCAACGCGGCACACCCATTGACATCGCATCCCTTACCTCCACTGGCCCGCATGTCATAATGCTGGCCCTCCTTTGCCATAAATTCCGACCTAACAAGGCGAATAATATTCAGACTGTGCTGGGCCTTTATCTCTATCAGGGGGGGGCACGACGTCGAGTGATAGATACATTTTCTCAATATGGCTTGACGAAGTCCTATAAAACTCTGAAACGTCGCATGAACAGCCTGGTCAGTGCCGCTGAGGAAAAGGCCAGAGTGGTAAGTCAGTCATTTGAAGAAGTCGATACTTATGATAACTTTGACTTTCCAGAGCGAAACAGAGGCGAGCGAACAAGGGACAGTCGAGTCATGAGGTCAATCACAACCTCACTTGTGGTTGAAGGGCGAGAATTCGACGACGGCCCGTTGAAGCGAGACATGTGACGTCTCGCGGCCCTCTATCGGCAACAATTATCGTCAACAAGCTACGATTTAATGAGATTCATCGACGATTCGGGAAGGTCAGCCCCGAGCGCTCTTGACGGGCAATTTAGCTCGGGTACAGCAGATCATATCGTGTAAACTGAAATAACTCGGATCTCAGATGTCGAATGTCGAACATCAGGCCAGCGAGGTTGTGAACTCACGTCATAGATGTTAACCAGATGTTCATCGCAGTTAATTAATGTAAATTGTAGTATAATCTTTAGATCAATCTACGCAGTTCCTACATGCTCACCTACCTACTCATCACTCTACTCACCGCTCTGCTCACGACTTTATCTACTCGCCTACCTACATGTTCAGATACCAACTGATGGTTTACGAATCGGCTAAAATGTAAAGACATTTTGGAGCAATCCTATTCAGGTATGTTACATCGCTGCTTCTCAATAAGCAAAGGCATCCAAATCTTCTATCTAAGTAGTCACGCTATTACTTCGCCACGCTCGACTCCTTTTCCGAAGCGCATTTTTCGTTCAACTCAAAACCTCTCCCTGCATACACTTCGCAGGTTCACCGCTTTTTAAGAAGTTGACTTTTGATTTAAACTCATTTTGCAAAGCATCAAATCATCCATAAAACCTCCTCAACTAGAATTCCCCTTCTCCCCGTCCCTCTCCACCACATCATTTTGACCCGCTCAGAAACTGTACTCCCGGGCATTTACGCAACGAAGACTGCGATCCACTAATACACCTCCCTTTATACCCACATCACCAACACCTCGATCTTCTCTTCCCACTAAAGCCTTTGGTACTTTTTCCTCATCTACCCAATATATCAGCTACGTTCTCTTCCGAATTCTTGGACCTACGGCTCAAGCGATAGAGGGCTGGCACGCCAATGTAGAAATCTATACTCACTTTCTGACTTTTTCCCCCCTTCTCTCGATTGAATATTTGCTTGGTTTGGTGATATAGTGTTTTGTGAGGGCGAGAGGATTTCGTTCTGAGCTACGCCGAGGTAAAAGGATGGTTGGAGAGGTGCTTCGCGATAGAAGTTGGATGTAATCTCGAGGATATGCCTTGTGTGTGCAGAAAGCCTTGTTTTTCGAACCAGTCCGACGGGGAGCATTTGTGCCTAAGTAGCTCGATTCCTCGGCGATACAAAAGGCTCTGGGAATAAGCAGGTCCGGCTGTTGGAAAGGGGGAATGTTGACAGTTTAAACATATGGATTCTGCCATTTTTATGGAAACACGTGGTACGGTCACAGTGCAGAAACGCTGACCCCAACAATTGTAAGCACGGTTGTAACTATTGCCCAACCCGCATCTAACCTTCCTGCCGCACCAGTGGCCGTAGCCACTGGCGCCATCGCCATCTTGGAAACACTACCCGTTCCATCACCTCCACTCCCACCCGTCCCATTCGTGCCACTGGTGCTGTTAAACCCCGGAAACAAATACGTCGTATTCGCATCCACAACAATGTAATCATGCACCAGCGCACTCCCATCCAGCACATTCGCCTGCTGGTCGCTCGTGCGCGTCCCTAGTAGATTCAGCACATAGCACTACGCCTTCAGGCTCTCAGGAACCGCGTTCTAGAACCCAAATGACGAGCTCGGGCTCTGTGTGCTATGATTCGCGTTCATATTCATCGATATATTCCCAGTCGCGATATCGGTCCAGAAAATCGCGCGCCGGAAGATGCGAGCTGGTAGGCTGGGACTTCGTGCCCGGATTCGTAGACACGCGAGAAGGAGAAGTTGCCGTATTGCCGGACTTGGCCGTCGATGTAGCTGCTGTTTGCCTGGATGGAAGCGTATCCCGCTGCATTGAACGCGAAGCTTTGGCTGTAGTTTATTGCGAAGGAGGCTTCCTCGCTCCCAAGGCGTAGTCGAGGTCGCCGTACATGAAGGCGACTTTGACGTCGTTGTCTAGAAGATATGCGAGATCGATCAACCGGCCGCTGCGAATGTCGGTGCGAACATAGTCGTCGATGCTTTGAAAGGCGTTGTAGACGTCTTTGATGGACTGAATGTAGTTTATGAACACGTCGAGAGCGACTTGAATTCAATGTTGAGCGAGAAAACCGATGTAGTAGGAGGGAGGGAAAGGATCGGGATCGATGACAGCGATGTCGTAGTAGTTGCGACCAGAGGTATTGATGTATTGACTTTCAACTTCATTGAAGCAGTGGACGCTTACGGCGATGCAGGCCTGATTCACAGTGTCGTTGTTCTCGATTGCATCAAGATCACTCACAGCGGCTACGTTTCGACAATTGATGATTTAGTCGTCGTCGTCTGTGTCGGGCCGGTTGAAATTGTCTACGACTCGTTGGTAGAGGCTTTGGTTGATCACTTGGATGCAATATGTGTTGTTATAGGCGAGTTCTTGAGTCAAGAGATCTACACAGCCATTGACTATACCCAACGTATCGAGATGGACGATAAAGATATCGCCTGTGGCATTGATAGAACCGTTTACGATACATATATTCTGCTTCTCGAAGAAGGCGGCAAACGCAGGCCCGTATCTTCCACCATAGGACTCTCTAAATATTGATATCGCGTCGTTGTTTGGCTTGTAAGCTGGAAATTCTTGGAACCACGCTTGGACGAAATGCCAGAGAGCTTTTCCTGCATTGGTTGTGTCATTTGTTGAAGAATTCGTGTATTGCGTGGGAAAAGTTCCAACTTGAAAGGTATCATTTTGCACTGGAACATCGTTCGAGGAGTCTGCGAGTGTCTCCACCAATGTCGTCTAATCCACTGTGTCAGCAACAGCGGTCTGAGAACCAGCAGTAGACGAACCTTCGTTTCGAGTCTCAACTCGCGGACTTCCAGAAGTCGTCATATCTTAGCGCCAGACCAGAGGATTGTGGCGTAGTCGGATCTTGAGACAAGTCTATGAGTTGAGTGACCATGTAACGATCAAACTTCAGTGTCATCTGAGGGGGTAGCGCTTTGCTGTTCTGTGCTGCTACGAGAGTACCTCGCCGGGTGATAGCTTTTATGGCGTTGGTGTTGTCCAGACGGTCTAAGAATAGGCTTAGCAACTGAACGTTCAGAAGATGTGATGGAACTTACGAATGACAAGCACTTGATCATAGGTAAAGCCGTATAGAAGTGTGAAGATATTACGGTCGGTTCTGATGCCCTGTTCGTACAATAACGCATCCGCCACGCTATTTCCTGTGTGGGCGGATTCGTTACCGCGAGCGATAGCATTGTACCCGATCATCTCGTTCTCTAGTACGTCTCGCTTGTAAACTTCGATGAATCTTGATCGAATTTGTAGTGTGATGGGCAGTATGGCTTGTTGGATGGCTTTTATGTCTTTGACCTCGTGTGTGAGGCTTTTGACTTCCTCTCTAAGCTTCATGACTTCTTTGTTGTTATCTCGCTCGTCTATGATACTCTTGATTTGCCCCTCTAGAAGTGTTATCCGCCCAGGAAGCCTCATAAGAGCATCCCGCTCCTGCAGCAGAGTCAGACCCCGCGAGTTGCCAAAAACCACCTTGTCATCTGTGGAATCCCAGGTAGCGTTGTTCAGGGCTTTCATGGCTGTAGTTCTTGCAACAGTATCTAAGTTTTCTTGGTCCGAAGCGTCTACGTTAGAAGGTAATTCGTCGTGTAGCACGATTTCGAACGACTGGTCATCTGCGGCTGATGGATTCTTGTGTGTAATATCACCCAAACTTGCACGAGATCTCTCACGTTTCGTCGGCTTATTTGGGGACATCTGAAGTTAGGTATTCTTTGTGTGAGGATGGAACGTGGACGGAAGAGATTTAGTTGGGTTTAAGATTGGAGTCTTAGTGCCGAAATATGAATCGGAAAGATCGTTGTTCCGTTGCCCGTCCGATCCTAGAACAGATTTTCCCTAATAAGGTATCGCCGTTAAGGAATGAAGATAGAGGTAGACTCTGTTCGAAACCTTTTATAAAGACAGCCCGTTTCCCATATCTCACTCCTTGCAGCGAATTTACACATCGCTTCTAAGCTCTCGTTCTACAGTACCCCGCACTAAGTCTTCGCGTGCGCTCCCCAACCAAATCACCATTCCACCTGCATTCAACCATTGAACCTCAAATTAAGCTGGGGAACTCCAATATTTGGACTAACTATTTGATAGTATATGGCAGCGGTAAAGCCTGGTATCCGTCCAAAGACCGAAGGACCCAGTAGGATTCCCCCAATAATCTCTGCAATGACTCGTGGCTGTTTGATTCTGGAGAGAGGGAAGTGTAGGACCCGACAGAAGATGATGATGATTCCAGCCTGTTGCAGCAAGAGTCAGTGACGGAATGAGACAACCAGGATCGAGTACACGTACCTGAATGATGAAGAGAGTGATGGGATTCGAGGCATTCCATTTGCTTGGGTTTGCGCCTTCTATAATGCCGCCCTGGGCAGGTACTTTAGTAGTAGCGGCGGAGGTCGACAAGCGTTGGCGGTAACGGTGGAGGTCACCATATGGGTGATTATGCTCGCCATGGTGTGGACAGGTAATCAGTCGAAGCTCCGAGAGGAGGATGCTAGAGAGCTGGGAAGAACTCTGGATTACCCAAGGATTCAGATCAGGGCGCGGGCAGCAAGAGACCTTGAGCGAAGGAGGTGCGGGAACATGAGAGACAAAGGTTCAAGTCCGGGGCCGCTCCTTGTTGCTAATAGATAAGATAAGTGGGGGATGTCAAGTCCGCATCTCTCAAGCAGTCAGATGAGATACATGTCAGCCTTCTATAGCAGGGTTTTGAGTGACGAATGAGAGAGAGGCCGGGGCGTAGGATTCGAGAAGAAAATGGATGTTCCAGTCATCCTTTAGATGGCCACACCCAAACAAAGAGTCGAGCCGCATGGTTACTGTACTGTGTTGCAGGCACGCCGAATGAACAATGAAATGATCAGTGTTTGCACATAAGATCTTAAACGGAATATGGAATCTTGTTCGATAGGGCTCGGAAAAATACAGTAAGTTGTAGAGCTTACGTGTATAATAGAATACATCACTTGATGCGTTGAACCCTGAAATAAACGTATTTAATTATCTAAGCCCTTAGTCAACCAACGAGCTGGAAGATACTTATTTTACACTTAACTACCTTATAAGTAGGTATTTATCTCGTGTTGTTCAAGCTTGAAAATACTCAGATGCAGAGTACACTACTTCAGAATATAAAACCACAGTTGAATGTGGGATAAGTATCTCATATTGAGGGGAAAATTCATCCAGCACGGGCACGGTCGAGAACTTCAAGTCTCCCAATCTTAAGCGCCACCCAGTTCCGTGTGTGGCAGGTAGTAGGTAGGTAGGCAGCTTTGATAAGCCAAGCAGAGAACCAGGGTGTATATAGACCGCCTTTTCTTACCGTGCAGCATCGGAGTTGGCAGTAACCCAGAAAACTTGCCATGTACGGTTCCGTAGACATAGTCATATGCTCGTGACGCTATGAAATTCGCTGCCCACAGTATACAAAGTATCGCACCCTACCATGTCGTTTGCCCATCAGCCACCTTGAACAACCCATTCTTCTTCTTCTCCATCGCCCACTTCTCGCACCACCCTTTCATCTTCTCTCTCGACTTGGCCGACCCCACATTCACCGTGGGTATGATCTTGTCGATCCGGAGCGCACAGCAAAACATTGTCAGCTCTCGGAAGCTGCTGTGTTCACTGTATGGCACCCCGAAGCAGTTGGCTTCGCGTGTGCTTCCCCGTTGGGGAATGAGTTCTGCCATCGAATATCGTGACTTCCAATTATCTGAATGCAGGACTGTTTGGACCGCTGGAGAGTCAACGAAGCGGCTGTTTGGCGGCCGGTAATTCCACCCAGACGGTCGGAAGCCAACTATTCGTGAGAAGTGAGGCTTGTAACCGGTAAGGTAGTCTGCCAAAGTCTCCGCCCGAATTTCCATGAGCATCTGCATGTGGACTTGTGCTTCCAGCGGGTTACTCGTCAGTCGTGCCGTCAATTCAGGATCCTCGAGGGCTGCACAGATCTTTTGTTTATTCGGCGGAGCGTAAATCTTGCTGTTCAATGCTTTTGCAACCCCTAAACAAATCCTCTCTTTTCCGATGCTGTACGTACCAACGATAATCAAAAGACGACCTCTAGCTTTCTTCCCCTCCTTCTGGACAGCCTTCACCATATCTGTATCGTCCTCACTGATCTCTTCCTTGACTAAATCAGATTTATTTTGGACAAAGTGAACCATTCCACTGCCGGCCCTCTCTTTCTTAGTCTGTTCCCAGCTATCATGCTCGTCCACGCGATCCTTACTTAGACTAACACACATATCCGCGCAAGCTTTGATGACTTCCTCTTGGCTTGGAAAAGCGTACTTTGGTGTGAGATAAGTCGTGTCCAAGTAGCATACGTCGAGTTTTTGCTGACCAACGTTCTTCTTGGTAACGGCATCGACGATGTCGGGTCGGAGAAGAGGATGCTGCACATGTGCAGGACAAGCACGGAAATCACCGCAGTGTAGTACTCGTTGAATTTTGGGCGTCTTGCCCTTACCGATGGTTTTTTCGAAAAGATAAAGCGAGCTGCCAGGGCAATGATTTGCTGGAATCATGGTGACCATGACACCCTTTGTTCCGGGTACTTCAATCTTTTGGTCGAAATCTAGGTCAATCACCCATTTTGGATCAACACGTAATTGTCGTCTCACAAGATTTGCCGTGACGTGGCTGCAGTAGATAGGGCCATGGCACCAAGAAGACGTCAAGCCTATGTAGTGGTCACTGTGAAAGTGGCTTAGAAAGTAAGCCTGGCAACCTTCGACAGCACCATATCGAAAAGCATCGACACAGATGAAGAAGCCTGGTAAGATTTTGTAGAATGGACAAGTCCGTTGGTAGGCCGGTTTGCCACGCGATGCGGTCTCTGTGGCTGCGGCAGTCGCCCACGCAGCGTCTTCAGCGTGCGAAGACATGAGCTTAGAGAAAGCAGATGACCCATTGGTCGTAGTCGATATTAGAGCAAAAGGGTTTTCTTGCCCCGGCTTTGCAATGGCAGCTCGCTGGAAGCGTTTCGTAGCTGGAACTCCATGTGCTGGAGCTCCCTTTTCCGCTTTGATCGGGAGACTTGATGGGTCTTTCTCGCTAGTCTGTTTTGCACTTGGAAGCGGTACAGCCTTGCCATCTAAACAATCGTTGACGTGTACTGAAGCCTCCTATGGTATAATTAGACACAATAAACTGAAAGGACGCTCTCTTCGTACCTGATCTGTCAAACCGGCAAAGCTTCCAGAGCATATTGGACAAGACGCTGCTCCTGGGTCCTGTATATCATCTTTTGCATTTTCCAAAGTATCTTTTTCTCCCCCAGGATCTTGTCCAATTTCTTCATCCTCGAAGCCCAACTCAAGCTCTTTTTGTTCTTCCATCCACTGTCGTTCCAGAAATTCTTCACCCTCTTCAGGAAACTCATCGTCGAAATCTTCGATTCCTTCAAAATCGTCGCTGTCGACCATGCTTGTATTTTCTCGTTGAAGTGACGGTACAGGTGGCGAATTCTTTGAATCGATGGCCGGGGGTTCCTCCTCGACGTCTAACTCCGACTTGGGTGTGGTAGATGATTGATCGCCTTGGCCTTCAGATTCAGAAGCTATACTTCGAGATTCGTGCTTCACCACTTCATGGCCACTATCTGAGTCCTCTAGGAAAGGGCCAGTCCTAGGCCCAGCTTCAACCTTGATGTTGGGCGACGAAGATGAGCGCGATAGTGGCCCATCCACCCTTCGCCGCTTAACCGGCATAGAGTCCTCATTAAAACGTGAAGATTCCTCGTCAGCAGCTGTGTAATCAAGCATGCTCGTGGAAATCTCCGGGTGACTATGTTCTCGTGGTGGCGTTGGTGTCTGGACGGGAACCTTGGTCTCCTGTTTGCTAGGGCTATCTTGTAGAAACAGACTATCCTCCTCTTCCGCAATAGACACATTGAATGGGAGGATAGAGTCGGCTTTCTTAAAGAAATTCAATATGCTGCCATTGGGCTTCCCCTTCGCCTTACCAGCATTGCTTTTCGGTAGCGCCTTGCTCCTGCCGACTAGAGGTGTCGTTGAGTTCGCCATTGATATCACCGAGCTAGTATTACCATGCAGGTTTGGTTGGACTGTGGACAAGGGAGGTGTGGGAGGACGGCCAGTGGACGGTATGATGGGCGTCTCGATGGCTATTTGCGCAACGGCGTCTCGGGGCTTGCGAAACATGCTACACAATCTAGCATCTTAATGTATATTCGTATTGGCGTAGCGCTGTAGACAAGGAAATGCTACGTTGTTAAGTGTCCCAGACATGGTGGACGGCTTCGCTCGCATCGCGTAGTCACGTGATCACATGACGCCAACGGGCCCTGCGCTGCTTAGAGATAGCGACGATTATAATAAATTTCAATTACGAATAATCTAGTCCGGATCATGAGCTACTACGATATATGAGTAGACATTACACCAACTCATCAAGGAGCAAGAGCAAAATCTAAATGAGGAAATATGAGCGGCATAAAACTCTGAACTCTCCATAGACGCAGAGCGAGCTTAATGAGCTTTGAGCTTTGGCTTCAGATCCTACCCTGAAGTACCGCACAACGTCTGCGAACGTGCTGCCAAATCATGACTGGCCGTTCCTTAAGTGCCCCCAATTTTCCCATTGGTATCATATGGGCCCAAAGCTCCGCTAAGTGTTTGCCTCGCCATGACCTGGCCTGTCCTTGCCAATCCATGGTCCAAGCTGGCAGAGGTTTGATTGTCCCTTGCTATTGATCATAGAGTACTTATGTTATCTCTCATGTCTGTCATCGAGGTTTTGATGCTTGCTGCGCTGCTTCTAAAGTGTGTAGAAGTAGTCAGGTAGATTGTTTTCAGGTGTCCCAGTCGTGGTCGCTCACCTCTCCTAGTAGCATCCTCCAAAAGCGCCGTATCTACCGCAGCCCCAGGCAAGTGAACATAGCGCACGACGCTCCCTCGAATGAAGACGTTCTTGACCGACGACTAGTTATTTGCCGATTAGCCCACGCCCTCCGCCACAGTATCATCCACTTCTCCCCATTTTTGCGAAAGCTTTTTTAGCATTTTCAGCTCACCAGATGCGGGTATTTCAGCTCTTCAATGACTTGTATATCATCTAGCTTGATGTTGAGGTATTGGTCCACAGATTTTAGAGTGCCCTTGATTGAAATGTCGTTCTTGAGCTCCACCGTGACTTCGTGATCCACCAGCGTTTTGAAGAAGCTGCAAGCATGTTAAAAAGCTACACATATGCACAAAGATCAGTGCGAAATTCGCACATACCTGAAGAACAGCATTGCTGGTAGATGTTCTGTTGCGGGACGTAAGCGATCGTTGGCCGCAAAGTACCCGGACTGCCCTTTCTAACTTGTCGTTCACCGTAGTTTAGCCGAGCCCTAACCAGCAGGGATATGCCATTCATTGAGAAGGCCATGCAATCAAGCTTCTGAAGAGCGACCGCGCGACCATGAGAAAAAGCTTACGGAGCTTGTGATACATGTTCGAATAGGGGACTAGTGAAGGTGAAAATGTTATTAGTCAATACCCCGGGCGATCTATAGCATTCATCCAGGAGGGTATCACAACAAGCAGGTCACCCACGGTTACAAGTACTGCATCCACCGAGAGCAACGCAGTTGAATCGTTTAAACACACTCATGATAAAACGTAATACATGACAGGAAATGATTCTAACTATTCAGTCCGCGACACTACTTCCTGCGTCTTCCCCACTGGCGGCAGGCTGGTCCTGTGTTTTCTTGCCGGGTAGATTCCCTACTTCGTCTGATGCGGCTGTCACATCTTTGGTCTTTCCAGCGTCTTCCTCGGCGTCTGGTTCAGTTTCCCTCTTTTCAGGCTCTAACGTCCCAGTTTTTGGCTTGGCGCCCCCATGATTCCCTCTATTCAGGCCATCTTCCTCCGCCTCTTGGGCTTCAGCTTCGGGTTCCTTTACTATTGCCGTCTTCTTTTCTAGATCTTCGTCTTCTCCTGTCCCGGCCGGTCCGTCAGTCAACCCAGCGGTTTGACTACTAGCTGCATTTGCTTCGGTCAAGCTCAGGTCCTGCATACTATCTGTGACTTTGTTGGAGCTTGAAGTAGTGGCTGGAACTCCATCTGCTTTAGACTCGACAGTACTACTTCCAGTCTCGGGCGCCATAGCTGATCGAGTATCGGTGGTACCAGATGGAGGTGGCGTCCCGGTCGGTGCAGAGTTATCGAGCTTCTGCAGCATCTCTGAGGAGGAACTAGACTGCTCAGAACCCTTGGCTTGAGCTATTATCTTTGCACTACTAGATTTCTTGGCATCACCAGCCTTTTTAGCTGCCTCAAAGCCTGCTTGACGCATAGCTGTTGTTAAAGGACTGTCGATTGTAGAGGAGGGAGGAGGGCGGGGTGGAGTATCTGTCGATGTAGGCGCCTTCGATGGTGTCTTGGTCGGAGTGTAATTGATTGCAGGAGCTTTAGATGGAGTATTTGGTGCAGAGGGAGTGGGGGTTGATGGTGCCCCTGGTGTAGGTCCAATCTTCTCCTTGAGCTCGCCATACTCGTTCCACTCTTCAACTTCTTCGAGATCCTATTCATGCTGTTAGCATTGCTCGGGGACATTGTAGTCTTAGTAACTTTACTCCAACGACTAAGCCCATCTGTACGAGCCCTGGTAGCTTCCTTTTCCCCGCTCTTCGACCCCATAGCATACGAGCTCTCTCGTCCGTTGCGACATCGAGTGCTAAGAACGGGATCTTGTTGGCTTTTAGGATGGTCTCTAAACGAGATGTAGCGGTAATGATATGTGATGAGCCGGAAGTGAGGGACGTGTATAGGTAAAGATTTGGATCTGTCTGGTAGGATTTCGGAGTAGAATCAGCCATTGTAATGATGCGACCAAAGTGGGAGGCGGGAGCCAAGATGCCCTACGATGGAAGCTTCTCTAGATGTCCTTTTGAATGGTTTAATGCCCTATCACTCTCAAAGTATTGTTCTACGAAATATTGTCGACTTCATTCCTGTGCAACATGCTATTCATTGCCTTTTGAATATACATTCATCAAAGCGTTTTGTGAAACAAGCGTCGATTTCTTCGATCGAGCACCTCGACTTTCTTCATTCCCTCTTCTTGCCGGTTGAAAATAGGAAAAGCCAGTAGCATTTCATAGCATAGGATCCCCCATTGGCCACGTGGAGAAAACAGTTCCAGGCCTGTGGCTCCGCAACACTAAAGTACCTACTATCCACCCAATGGACCTTATTGGGTCCACCAATTGTCGAGTATACGTCTTTTTATTTGACTGTTAGTATCAGCGATGTGATTGCACATGATTGTACTCCGTAAACCCATTGAAGATGTATTATGTGCCACTAGAACCTCTAGAATGATAATGGCGGTCAGTTGTGCGACGTGCAGTTGCGCATGCCGCAGCTTGACGTGGCAGTTGATGCAGATAAAGGTCTTGAAGTGAACGCGTATTTGCTTTCGTGGCACATCTTCTGCCCGTGCATGATCGGGCTCGATTGCAGCTTATTTCCATGCGCTTTGCTTCGAATCAACAAGCTTGATAGACAGCTACAGATTTGACTGTCTCCTCTTCTCGACAGCCTCCCTCAACTTGGTGATTACAGCTGCAGGATCTTCGGCACCAAAAACAGCCGAACCTGCGACTATGACGTTGGCCCCTGCTTCGGCAGCTTGAGCAATAGTCCCCTCGCCCAGTCCGCCATCAACCTCGATGTTCAGGTTGGGATATCGATCGCGTAGTGCTTTCACTTTCGGTAATTCCGAAGCCATGAACTTCTGACCTCCAAACCCAGGATGTACAGTCATCACTAAAACCATCTAGAACTGGTCAGAATCGTCTAGTACCTGGGAAGAAAGTCTGCAGACATCTGGAATTTCTCTCTCCTCCGTGTTTTCCAATATGTTCCACAAGACATCGACTGGTGTTTCGGGCTTGATGGCAACGCCCGCGAGCATACCATGATCATGCACAAAGCGGATCAGTTCTTTCGGGTTTGTTTTGGTATCAGAATGGTCTGCAGGGTTCTCAGCGGCTGTAGATGCCACGGCGGCTTCGTAGTGGAAGCAGTAAAGGTCGCAGCCGGCCCTTTGGAAATCTTTCACCCATTTCTTAGGCTAAACGCATTTGATCGTACATTAGCAGGGTGCATGCAGTGCCAAGACGAGAGCAAGCGTACACAATGCCTACCTCGGCTATCATCATATGGCAATCGAAGGTGCCTTTCCCAGAAGCTGCAGTAGGTCGTTGAACATGCTGGCGTATCTTGGTGACAACAGGGGCCCCAAAGGTCATGTTAGGCACAAAGTGCCCATCCATCACGTCCACATGAAGCCAGTCTGCTCCATGTTTGATAGTGTCGGAGCATGCGGCGCCTAAAGCACCAAAGTCTGCGGACAAGATTGATGGCGCAATGATAGCTTGAGGAGACATGTCGCTGCCGCTAGATTCAGTATAGCTGGACAAGACTACACCAAGACAGTCCCTCGACAGGGCATACGTGTCGAGCCAGCAGAAGCGGACTGTTCAAAGGTGGAATGGACGGAGGGGTGGATAGGGAGGTTCGAGTGTGCACCGGCAGGGCAGGCGTAGTAGTGGGGTGAAGCTCGACCAGTATCGCTGACTAAGCTACAATGGTCCCGCCAAGCCCCCAGTCGTGTTTTCCCTCGACTCGTCGACTCGTCCATCCTTTCTATCTTTACCCTTACCCCAGACCTACCGTTCATGTCGACTTCTCTTGCATTGTTGTTGTGGCCGCTGCATTGCCAGCGCTTCTCGCATCTCATGCACAAAACAATAGTCGTTTCTTCCTGGGAAACGGTTCTCCACGTGTTTGCAGTCGAAGTCTCGACTTCGCACCACGTTGTACGCGCCCAAGATAGAACTAGCAACGTCAGCGCGTAAAGTGCTGCATCTTGGCCCCAATCAGCTACACTACCATGGAGCTGTTCAATTCAACGGCGCCTTTACCATGGCCGTGGGTTCGCTGATTGGCGACCTCTCAGTTCATGCTTCACTACGGAGTACTTCTGGAGTCTTCAAATAGCGCTCCAATTTGGCTTGTCCTGCATGTACTCTATTTCCGTGGCTTGGTCTCTTAATCTAGCGTAGTCAATGATTCGCAACCGCTGGCTCTATCTCACTGGCGAGCATTATAAGTCCTACATGGCCCACGACCTTCTCTTCCTGATGAGTCAACTTGCTTCTTGATTGTTTCGCTCTGTTTTCCATACTTCGTCTTTCTTTCTCCGCTGTTGCTCGTTGATCGACTATACCCAACTTTAGATTCCGTTGATCGGAATTGCATAACACCTTATAATAACCTTTGACTCAGTTATATCTCCCTGAGTACCAAGATAGACCGGCTCTGTTTTAGTCATGGATAACTATCTACTACCCGCCACTACATACGTGCCTCCAACCCGGCAGGCCCGGAAGCAAAAACTTAATACCATAATAGAGGATGAGCGGAGCGAGGATGGGGCGAATGGCAGCGAGGAGGAGATGGAAAGTCTAGGACGGGGGAGGCCTCGCCTACTCATCGCCCCTCGGTCCGCCCAGTCAACATCTCCAGTGCCCTCTTTAACGTCATCGATATCATCCTACTCCATGAACAACCGACTGTCACGAGATTTTGACGATCTCTACGACGTCTCCGATGCAGAGTCCATGCACGAGAATGACATTGCTACAAGTAGTCGCTCTGTCTCACCAGAGAGCCTACCTGGCTCCAAAGAAGTACGAGTCCGATGCCCTTCGCTAATCATACCCTCCCCAGGCTACTGGCCGACAATACAAAAGATGCAGAACCTCAAGCCAGCCTTACCACCGAAGATTCCAATATCCCCTGCAGCGCTCTCATTGCTGGCACGCGACCTACCAAGCATGAGCCACCCTCCTTCATTGGACGGAAGTTGGACTTCAGACCCGCTTGCTCGATCGACTGCACCTCCTACTCCTAATCTAGAGGTTGATCCTAACAGCGAAGATATGTGGGGTGAAACAAATGTCAAGACGGAGTCGTCTGTGGACCGCGAGACAGTGTTCTTTGACATTGACGGTTCCCCAGACCTCGCGATGCGGATGGATGATGTAGACCAGTGGTATAACAGCGCCGGACTCGACGTTGGAGAGACCACAATTGTCCGAGACTTTGCTTGCGATACGAAGTATGCTATGCTCGATAGCCCCGTGCCTGATAGTCCAGTGCTAGGGACAGAGGACGGCTTTTCAGAAACAGGCGTCCAACTTCCTTCGGAGGCACTAGCAACTCTCCAGCACCTTTCACTCGAAATTCCGTTCAAAGCAGACCTCGCACCGGATAAGGCAACAGCCGAGGAAATGACAGAGGTCCTCTTCCAGCCTTCACGTCCACACAGCGTAGATATGACACCACTGTCCCAGATATCAGAATACAGTATCTCGCGACTTAGCATTCCTTCACCTGGTGGATTTTTTGCATCGCTCGATGTCAATGCTAGGTCTCCATGGTGTGTGGGTGGATCAGCGCCAGCCTCTGCAGCACCCCCCTCGTCCACTACAGCCGAACACTTTTATAACTGCCCGTGGAACAAAGAACCTGCCGCGACAATTGAGAGTATCATTGAGGTCGATGACACAGACACAGATGGACCTCCAACAGCACGCCAGATGCCATTCCGAACAGAAACTCAAGAGCAACCCCAAACAGTTGCCGAAGAGCTGCAGCATACGCCGCTGATTACATCTCAGCAGGATTTTGACGAGGATTACGAGCACGGAATTCAACAAGTTGCAGAGCAAAGCATCGATAGAACAAGTGTCTGGCTTGCTGCTCAGACGTCGTACATGTCTGCGTTGAAAGAGACGAATCCCGTAAACGATGTTAGTATCAATGCTGTTGGTGTAGCCCGAAGAGCCAGCCAACACATTCGAAAGGACTCTTTGGGCACTCCTATGAAGAAAGCCGTTCATTTTCTCGAGAGCGAGACAGCGCACAGAGATCTCAAAAGTACAGGGAAGCCTGGCGAGTCAGACTCGGTTTACTACCACGCTTTTCAACACATTGCCAACGACACTAAGCGTGCGGATGCCTTTCGACATCGCAACGAGCGATCCAACTCGATCCAATCCAGCCGCCTTTGTCTCCCAAACGAGCATCTTGATCGGCTTCAGGGCAATTACAACATGACCGAGACTGACCGCCCATCGCGCCCAAGGCCTATCTCGATGTTCCCAGGTAAGGAGACCGATACCAATGAGCAGACTGCAGAGCAAAAGGTCATCGCTCGGGTTGAAAGAGAACGCCAGGCATTGGAGCAAGTCAGCGCATCGATGTGGGTGGTCGAAGCCTCCAAAATGTTGAGTGGAGGAGGTCTACTAAACAGTCCTGCCGTCAATACCTTGAATCAAGCATCTACCTCCAAAACCGAAACTGCCAGTATCCCAAACTGCCTTCGTATACTTGACTTAGGAGGGCAACCTAATGGCGATTGGGCGTGGCATTGCGCGAGGGAATTTCCAAGCGCCAAAGTGTACACTGCCACGACCGAGGTGCACCTTGTTAACTCTAGCATCCGAGGTCCTCGAAACCATCGAAAGGCGGCCGTTTCCAAACTTTGGGAGCTTCCATTTCCGGACCATCACTTCGACGCAATCTCAGCGCGGACATTGTTCAGATACCTAAAGCACGAGAAGCCCCTAGGAGAGAGCATTGACGAGTACGATCTTTGCCTCCGCGAATGTCTCCGATGCCTCAAACCAGGCGGATACCTCGAGTTCTTCCTGCTCGACTCGGAAATCGTCAACTCGGGCTCTCGCGGCACAGCTGTCTCAGTCGAGTTTGGCTTCAACCTCAGAACTAGAGGCTACGACCCCCTCCCAACAAAGAGCTGGCTCGGCCGCGTGCGAAGAGCCGGCTTCGACGACATCAAACGCGCCTGGACCTTCCTCCCCATGGGCTCCCCCGTAAAAGAGAACTTTGTACTCCCAGAGACCCCGCCGCCCAACGTCTCAACCTACCAAGACAAGGCCGAAGCGGTGCAAGGCCCCGTCGGCTCGACCGCCGACGCGGCGAATGTGTCTGGGCTTGTGGGCAGCTGGGCGTGGGAGCAGTGGATGCTGAAGCTGCAGATGGAGATGGGGAAGGAGCGGTTGCTGGAGGGCGTGGGGGCGGTGTTGGAGGAGGGGAAAACGACGGGGGCCGGGTGGAGGTGTTTGAGCGGGTGGGCCAGGAAGCCCGTCGGGGGTGCTTGAGCGTGGGATGTAGTACACACTGGTCTTTGTAGGCAGATAGATTGTCATGTATGCTGTCGCTCACCGTAATTCCGTTCCTTCCTTCCAAAATTCACTTGCTTCTCTTCCGGTGCAATGAAACGGCTGGGAATGGGGGGTGGACATTATCTTGCCCCACACTTGCGAAGATATCTGTTGCTGCAATTCGGCTTTTATTCTGCTTGGCCGCTACTGCCAGCCTGAAAAGTCTGGATCGGATACTCCTGTACATACTGTACGCTTCTGGGAGGCCCGGCGAGGCTTGATTAATCTCACCAGCTTCGAATCCTTGAGGATTTTCGGGAGCCGACACCAGCGTCTGAACGAGTCAGTCTTTAGCCACAAGTGTTCTGTGGAGTTTGGCGATGCTCCAATTCCAGCTGGTCGTATACTTATACTATGCTATGCGCGGCACACATGATCAATCATTAAGGCATTATTTTGGATGTGGACAAGGTGGGGATGGATGTATGAAACTGATGTTTACTGAGTATTACTATTCCGCCTACGTCTTGGATAAAGCAAGCCTATATAAATCACCATCACAAAAGGTCTGCGCAAGTTGCCCTTTCGCGCCCATCCTCCACAGGACCACGGCGCAGCCTAGAACTCAAGCCACCACCTTATTCCCCCTCCTCAACCTTCCTCGCCTGCGGCGCCGTCACCCTAATCCCGCTCTCCAGCCTCTGCAAACCGAGCGGATAGCCCTTGCACAGACACCACGTGCGCACCGTCTTGATGGCGTTCTTAATCTCCCTGCCATTCAGCTCCCAGCGCGCGAGCTGCTGGACATCGGCCTCGGACAAATTCGCAAACGAGGTCGTCTGCGATGCGGAGGTTTCGGAAGCAGGGAGGCGGGAGAGGAATTTCTGCCAGAGTTTGAGGCGGGAGGGGAGGGTGAGGGGGGAGAAGAGGAGGTGGATGTTGACGCGGGAGCGGAAGGCGGGGTCGATGGTGGAGTAGAGGTTTGTGGTGAGGAAGATGATGCCTTGGAAGTATTCGAGTTCGCGAAGGAAGACTGTGAGAAGGGGGGATATTGGCGAGAGGGGACGTGGAAGGAGATGGCGGGGGGCGACTTACTCGATACCAGTTCGTTTCTTACGACGTCTTCTGGCGAACGTTTTGCCATGAAGACATCGGCCTCTGAGTTTGAAATTAGTTACGCCAGAATCAGATCTTAGCCTTGTCGGCTTACCATCTAATAGGATGACAGCGTTCCACTCTGTTGCCATCTCAAATACTTTCTTGACCTTTTCCCCAAGACTTTTCGCGTTTGTGCCGAGCTCCTCAGCCTGCAGGTAATACAACGGTCGCCTTGTCTTATCGGCCACTATAGACTGCCAGTAAGCACTCTCGGCCGATAGATGAGATGCGTGGAGACATACCAGCCTCTGCTAGTAGAGTCTTTCCAGTCCCTGGAGGGCCACTAAGAAGAGATATGAGGCCCTGGCCTAAGACTAATCAGCTATAGGACGGAAGAGGCTGCTTGCTTCTGTGAACCTTTGCCGATGATAACATCATCCAACCCAGCCTTCATCCGTTTGTGGTTCTCTACAAACGTCAATACGAGGTCTTTGTGCTCCTCAGGATACACCAGATGAGCGTATGCTTCGTCGTTCCACACTACCGGTTTTACATCATCAATGTAGAATTCAACTAGCATGATGGTCAGTGATTGATTCAGCACCTGGAAAATAATCTGGGATCGGTCTTACGCCATAGCTTTTCTCTTAGAGCAAACCCACAAAGCATCGGAGATACAAACACGAGGTCTCGGTTTCTTGCCAGCATTGCGGCCTTGTTTGTTTGTTGCTCCTTACTATCAAGGGGTCGAAGATACATGGAATCCTCTGACAGTGTATTCTCCTCGGATTTGTATGGGTTCAGATTGGGGGTAGGTTTTTGAATTCTTTCGAGACCTTTGTGATGCTTGGCATATCCATAAAAATCAACAAGAATACGCCCTGACACCTATGATCGCTTCAGTAAACGTGTCTTAAAATATCCCGAAAACTCAGACTCACATTGTGCCTCTCAGTCTTGGCGCCAACGAAATTGCCGGTTCCGGCATATTCGCAGTAATTGAGACCTTGATAGTCAAGCACTTTCTTACCTCGGGCTATCAACTTGCTTTTGAGTAGGCTCGCGTTAGCATGAAATGACAAGGGATAATTGGGAAGGCTTGATATAGGTAGGTTTCCTTCAAACTCTGGTATTTCCAGATTGGTAATCGTCCACTGAAACGTCGCTCCAGTAAAGACGATGTGACAGCATGATACTGATAAGGCGGGTGGAATTTGCTGATATTCAGTGTCAACCACCCGGAACAAACGCTCGCAATCCTCAGCGCCGCGATATATGATGGAGTCTCGAGGAAAGTAAGCCCATGCGAGCTTGAAAGAGATGAGCTTGCTGTCTCTTAGATGTCTCAACTGGATTAACATGTTCCCAAAAAGCTCGGCCATCAATTGGGTGAGTAGATGGAGGTGCTCTTTCAGGACACTTCCAGCGCTTGCCTCGCTATAAGCGGCGATGATGTTATCGTAAGAGAAGAACAATGGCTTGAATGGTGAAGTGAACGTGGCGGTCTCGTGGGCTTCCAAGAAGATACCTTCGTGCTCAACGATGTCTTTCAAAGAGGTTACAAGTACTGGACTTTGAACCTCGATTTTTTCTATCTTTAACGGAGTACGGCCGGCAATAGTAGGTTGTTCAGGATCTGCGACTTTATATACCTTGATCGCAACGCGGTCATAGGCTTTGGACACCTTTTGCTTCAATTGTTTTGGCGGAGTTTCCACCCAATTGACATTACTACCATTACTCTTTCCAGCATAGAATGTTTTAATGACGGGGTTAGTGCCGAAGGTTGTCTCCGTGCCTTGGATTGTAGGCTGTGGTAAGGGCGATTTCAATGGGTATTCATCAAAAGTCGTCGATGCGGAATCATTGACATTGATAGGAGTATCAGAAGCGACGACGCGCCTAAGCATGTTCTTGAAAGCCATTTCAACCTGCAGAGCTGACGGAAATATTCTTAGCTGGCTGGCTAGATTGGGAAGAATATAGCAATCTATAGCTTGACAAGTTGTTATCAATGAAGGGGCAGTACCATCGAAGTCTCCGTTCATGGAGGTGGCAATGTCTCTTTATCCTTCTTTGACCTATTCCTAAAGTCCTCCTTCCCACTAACACATGCGTACATTGCATTGTTGCCTAAAGCGAGAGCTTTATAAATAGCTTGGGTGTCCTAAGTGACGGGTTAACTGCGCCCCGTTGTAGAGGTTGAAGCTACTGATACTCCAATGGAAAAGAAATTACCAGGATCTCAATGAGAGTTTAGTCCTCCGGCAGCTATGATCGGCGGCTCTACTTGTGCACTTACTTTGCCTCGAAATGGTTCGCGACCCAACAACCTTAAGAAATCCTGGATCACTTTACTGTTGTCGTGTCCGAGAGTACGCATGTGGAGACTGGAAGATACCAACGCAATGCTGAATCTGCAACCTGTTGTCACGCGTTCAATACACACCTTGCAGAAATGGAACGCTAATTAGAGGTTTATTGGCCTTGTAACTTCAGGAAGATCTTGACAGCCCGCAGAAGTCCCAGGACTTGAGATCAACCAATCGGAGACAATCAGATTCTTGCTACTATGAGATCGCTTTACCATGGATTGCGGCATAGTTGGTGTGATATCCGAACGTAATGAAATTTTAGAGAGTAGGAAGAGAGTGTGAGCCCAGTGATAATCCAAGGTCTTCTAATCCAAGACATATGGGACACCTTGGTTCAAAAGTGTACAGTCAAAGGTAGGGCTTGTGAAGTATTGAATACTTCAGAGGATCCTGGGGATATATATGGTACGAAATGATGATAAGACGAACAAAGGTGAGGAGAGCAAAAAGGCTTCTATGACTTGCTATCAGTACGCACAAGAGCGAGAACTTTTGAAGCCATCTAGCATTATAAAATGCTACACATCATGAGGACTAGATACCCGAGTAGAGTCCATACTCTCGCGAGTCGCTGGGGGTTGCATGTCACGGAGCGTCTTATTCCGTACTCTTCGAAGGTAGAGGCTGGCAAGCTGAGGACGTTTAATGCAAAGCCATGCTTGATAGCAGAGGGAGTCGAGGTACTTGCTTCGCTCCTAGATGAGGTCCGCAAACGGATTCCTCGTGACCTGGATGAATAGCAATCAATTGAGCCTGCTGGCTCGCCCAAGTCCGTCACCAGTAAGAGGGTTCGAGAAACCGCAAGTTGATGAAATAGGCGGCCGTCAAGGCTCCGGTCAATCGTTGGAATGCTTTAGTGGGTTTGACAAGCGAAAGATGAAGCCCTTCCGCCCACGCTAAGGCGCAGTTATTGACCGGACAAAACCCATAGCGCGAGTAGTCAATAGTCCTGCACGAGCCAACTGCGGTGGTGGTGGTGGTGGTGGTGGTACCTAAGCACCTTCTGCTTCTGGACAGGCTTCCAAACAGGTTGACAGCGATACTCTATAGTAATTCGAGCCGGGACTTCTCGGCTATACTTGCGTGCAACTGCGCCTCAACAAGTTGGGGCTTTACCTCCTGGTGATGGCTTGCATGAACTTGCGATAACAACTGATGGAGCGTCATCCTCCACGATAGGAGGTTGCGACAACAACCGTGACAGGGCAAATCCTCCAATCGTCGTTTAGTTCTCCCCAGAACAATCAGTCCGTCGAAGTCCTGCCCAGAACAACAAACAGTAAGGTACGGAGTAGACAACAGGAACACCCCCAGTTGCTTGGATTTCCCCCGTCAGCGATCCGTTCCGTGCAGCGTGCAGTGTGCAGTGTGCCGTGTGTAACTGGCCACTCAGAGCAAAGTTCTCCTCTCGAATCCGCGCCCATTCAGCTACTTCGTATTTCGCGCATCTAGCGGGGGCGAGTTCTGGGTGTGGAGGCTGTACGCCTCGCTGCCATGAACGAACATGAACCATCACGACCCTCTTTTCTTTCATTGTACACTTACCATGGTAGTATACCTCTTTGACCTTGTTCTTCTCCATGTCCGACTTGTCTGCCTAATGTCACTGCCTGCTGGCGTTGCTATTCGTAGCCGCTCATTCGAGCCCCATGGCGGGATCCATGTTCAACCCCCATGACCTAATCCCGAATCCTTTGCGCCCACGACGGCCGCAGAGGAGACGAGTGTCGCCAGCTGCTCATCATCATCTCGGAGGTAGTATCGATAATGACCATCTTCTTTATAACCTCACTGGATATCAAGCACCGTATCTTCAAAACTTCGAAGAATTACCTCCAGGAGCCTCGTTATCGCCGAATCTACCGGATCTACAAGATGATACCTACCCGCAAACACCATTCAACGAGGAACAGCACATGGCCATTGAAGCTTTGGTAGACGTTCCTGACGATGTTGTCATGCATCAGCTTGCGTTGATTCGCTCAGATCATGAGAGTCGGTCCATGTGTATGATGCTGTTGGAAATAGTAATGCCATATCTTAGCTAACCCCTTGCTCGTAGGCAGTTCAGATAGACTTGCAACGGTACCAGAAGCATCAAATTTCCCCTTCACAAACTCCACTACACGCAGAACCTTACCGACCGAGATGCCACTGCCTCCGAGGCTCAGATCGTCGCAGCGAAGCGGTCCATTGCAGCTACAAGAGTCTTGGAACAGAGGTCCTCAGCAACATAGACCATCGAAGGGATCAATTTCCAGTACCGTTTCTTCCATGTCTTATGATCCTTCGGTTTTTTCACAAGCCAGTCACGAACCTCTCACCGGAAATAGTTCTAGGCACCCTTCTGGAGATTTCTCAACACAGGCTTCGGTGCTGGCAGCGAAGTTGTCCCATTCAGCAAAAGAACCATCTGCCAACAACATTTCCGGAAATGGGGCCACTCAAGGTTGTCCCGCTCTAGGTTATCCCGAAGCTCCTACCAACACCGCCATTGAAAATTGTAATCCTCCTGTCAACTCCCAACCCTCCTCCAACGCAATCAAGTTCTCGTGTACGTTGTGTGACTCAAAGGCCACTTTCAGGGGGAAATCGGAATGGAAGAGACATGAGCTCTCGCATATGCCATCTGTCGAATATGTCTGCCTACCTAGAGGTTTAATCGAAGAGGGTTTTCGATGTGCCATTTGCAGCGCTCACAACCCAGGCAACCGGCATATACTCGAGCATAACGCGCACTTGTGTCTTGCAAAGGAAATAGAAGCCAGGACTTGGGTGCGCAAGGATAAATTCGTCAAACATCTCATCAGTCATGGCTTGTCTAGCAATTCCCCCCAGGTCGCTAGATGGACGCGGAAACTTCCGAACCGGCTGTCTGGTTGTGGGTTCTGTATCAGGGGCTTTAATGACTTCAATGAGCGATCTTTACACGTCGCCAAACATTTCGAGAGTGGTTGCGATAGGGCAGACTGGGATCACTCGAAAGTGATTCTTGGTCTGCTTAGCCAGCCACATACGGCTATGAGCTGGCAGTCTCTACTCGGTGAGAGGTTTGGCGGACAGCCTTCACCACAGATCGCATGGTCGGAAGAACTGGCGCCAGGCATACGGAACCGTCTCGAGGAAGGACAAGATAGTGGATACGACCTTGCGCTGGCGGCTTTTCAATCAAGCTCTCTATGCCAAAAGGCAGGCCATGACCAGGAGGATAGTCATCAACAGACTTATGGTCCGAACGAGGGACTGGTTTATCCAGTTGAGCACCCATCCGGGATGGACACTGACATATATATGCCAGAGGCATCGCAGTCGTGGTTCGACGACAGCGAACCAATATCCGATTTCACCGATGTTTGGGGGTTCCCCTGAGCCACGACAGGTTTCTGGATTTGAGTGACTAGGGAATTCGATCGGACTATCGTACAGCTGGGATTATCCACAACCTCACATTGGAGATAGAGGAAAGGTACACTGAGAAAATCGACCCTTCCACCGCGAAACCCCAAGCATATTGCCGATTGGACCTCCCTCCAAATCCCCTCAGACTTCCCATCCTCCTGCTCCTTCTCCTCTTCTTCCCACACCCTATCCGGTTCTTCCAACCCGACAAGTCCTTCTCCACTAGCGATAATTTCGGCCCCGTTGACCTCTCGTCAAGTTTCCACCCGGTCTTCATGCCGAGCTCCAATCTTCTAAAATCCTGTTCATCTAGGCCAAGGCGACGTCGATAAGCTTCCCGCTCGGATTCCAACTTCACCTGGAAGGAGGCCCCGGGCTCGACGACTTGGTGATCGGCGGGCTTGGCAACAGCGACGATGGGGTCGCTCTGCTGATACTTGACAGCAGTGAGAAGGAGAGAGAGCCGTGTGGACGTCTGGAAAGGCACGTTGTCTTCGTGCATTGGCTGGTAAGTCGAGAGGGTTGGAGTTCAATTGGACGACATGGTAGGGTTGATGGGCCCGTCTTGTTGGTCTGAAGCCTTTTCCTCAATAGGGAGAATGGAGAACCACCCCGGGCAGTAAGTTTCAGGCTTGATTTGCTCTCTACAACGCGTTTTCCTAAAATTCCGATCTCGGCGGCAACCTTTTGAAATATCTGAATGCGTTTCTCATTCTCTGCGCTTTTTCGCTGTCTACCTTCTTGTCAGTCCTACGAAGCTCAAGTACCCGAGGACTCGCTTCGACTTCTCGACGTGACGTTGTCGCGTGTCAACGCTGAAGATTGAGGGATTGAGATGATGTTGAAGAATTTGGAGCATATCTATTTGGCTGATCAAACACAGGAAATCGGTTGCCGAGAATGCTTGGATGGGTACCGAAATCTTTATTTCTCAAGTCTATCCAGCTTGTTCGAAACGTTGATAGAAAAGGGCCCGATCGAGAAATGGAAGAATTGCTTCCTCGAGATAGAAGGAAGTATGAGGAATTATAAAGCCAGAGCAGAGAGATAGAAAACCTTAACAGCAACCCAGTGCATCCAGTCATCTTCATTCATCTGCCCCCCTTCCACTCCATCCCAACCGGTTCCCGCAAGCCCTTACAAAAAGCCTCTAGCCATAACAAGTCTCCATTCCCGTATCACACAAACCCCAGACTCAAAACACCACCCCTCACCCCTCCCCCTTCCCCCACCCCATCCCCTCAACCCACCACCCCCTCCCCCCCTCCTCCCCCAACCACCTCCCCATCTCCCCCACCTCCTCAAACACCCTCACCTGCCCAGCCCTCACCCCAAAATCCCCCACAACCTCCCCCCTCCTCATCACCCGAAAGTCCTTATACCGCAACCTCTTGACCACCTTCACCCACGCCTCCACGTTCTCCGGCGACGAGGATTGGACGAGCATAATTCCGGGGGGCCGGCCGGTTTTTAACAGGACGGAGCAGGAGAGGGAAGAGGCGGCGGTGGTGAGGAGGTGGATTTTGTGGGGGGAGGTTATGTGGTGGGTGCGGAGGAGGGCGCGGTGGGGCATTTTTCGGGAGGGGGGAGGGGGGAGGGGGGGAGGGGGGGAGATTGGGATCGGGAGGGTGGGTTGGTGAGGTGTGGGAGGTGGGTTGGAATATTATGGTAGGGTTTTGGCGTTGGAGATGGAGGTTACGAGGTACCTAGATTGAGGATAGCAGATGATGAAATTACCTCGGCAGTTGTGTTTTTCCGCCCCGGAGATTCGCCTTGCGGAAATGCTTCTGCAAACGACGCTCTTCCAATTTTGTTGACAACAAAGCTGTTCACGCCGAAGCGATGAATCAGAGATGTGAACATCAGAAGGATCGATGTTTGCAACTAACGTGACCCGCCCAGTATGAATGGTCAATTTAACAAAGGCAAAGACGTCACAAATGTTTGGCCAATAAGAAGAACACTCTTAAGAAAGATAAAATAACAAGGGATCATACCGTAATCCAGATTGTGAATCAGTCGCACTTCGCTTCTCTGGAAACCTACGCTACAGGAATCCAAGAGGAGAGAGCTTGATATCTTCGGTATTAAGTACTGAAACAATAATATAAGAATGAACTTTGATGGAAGATGACTAGGGAGAAAACAGCTGGCCTTGCATTATTTCTTGCCACTACTACATTCCGGTAAGGCGGTTTCAACGGCTTCGACGCTCTCTACGGTGCTCCTTCATCGTACGCTAATGTCCTGGAAATGATGCTCCTTTGGACGAGAGGAGAGCGAAATCTAAAAAGACGGATTCAATCTATCACATTCTCTCATACCGTACAGGTTCAGTGAAGCACGAGAAAATACACCTGCTACCTTGACTCAAAACTGCTTCTTCTCCTTTTGGCGCGTCAGCTGACCTCTCATTCACCATCTTCGGCTTACATCATCTCCTTTGTTCATCCTGGCTTCATCTCTACGCGTTTCTTCGAAATGCATGTGTAATCGCATCACTTAATCTCGACCTATCAATAGGCTTATCAGTAGGACTTTAGACCAAAGCACCAGGATGTGGTCGGTGCGGCTATAGCCAATGGAGAAGAATCTCACGGGAAGTATACCAGTGAGCGTAGGGTTCAGGATGAGAAGTCTTTATGAAGAGTGAAGGGGGCACGAAGATGTAGGCAGCCGTGGACCAAGACTGAGAAGGCGGAAGCATTGGGAGCGGTTGCAGAGCTCAAGGTAGCTGAGTGATAATGTAAGCTTTTTCGCACTCAGGACTCGGGAGTAGAATCTTGGACAACCCCTATCAACTGACAGTCTCGGCAGCCATAAGGCGGAGTAGTGCTAGGACTCGAACAGCTTGCTAACCTTGCCGATTTTCATCTCTTCTACACTCATGAACATCAAGAAAAGATGGATTCTGGGCGCGAGTATGCAGCTAGACTTTCGGACAGTATATTCGATCCTGGTGTTACTGCCCAGTCAAAAATTTTAAATCAAGATCAATTAGTTTATTCTTTTGATGGCTTACGGGCGGACCAAGCTTCGGCAGCACCAGGATCATTATTCATTTGGTCATCTTCCCCAACGGTGCACAGCTCTATATATTATCCAGCATTCGCTTTCAACAGCCTAAGATAACTCAAACGCACACCTATCAATCCCAGATTCCGAGTCAACTAGTCTTCCTCTCTACCCACATTTTCCAATAACAATCTTAACAAAAACCTTCTTTGCACGGTTTGGCTCCTTATCGAGCTATTACCGCTGCTGCCGCAAAGCCTCCGAGCGCCCAAACACCCCAACCTATACTCCCACTCCCTCCAACCGCTGCTCCCGTCGCTTTCGCCGCTGTCGCCGCAGTACTAGATGGCATACCCGGAGAAGTACTCAACGGCGCCATACTCGTCCCCATCATCCCTCCACTCGACGCTCCACCTGTTCCATTCGGCATCCCAGTCGCATTGACCCCGCCAGCACTCACAACCATAGATGTATTCATCGGGTATGTTGCGCTGCTCGTAGCGGCCACGCGCGGTACTGTCGACTCCCCGGATGTGAAGAGCAAGGGCGCGGCGGTAGAACCGGCTGAAGCGGTGGTGTTGGGCACAGGGTTGGGGATTGAAGACGGGAACGAGGAGGAGGGAGGGGCGATGACTTTGGCCTGAGGGGTGCTGAGGGCTAGGGAGGTGGCGATGGCGGTGGGGGCTTGGATTTGGCCGTCGTTGATTTCGGAAATGATGCCTTCAGCGTGGACGAAGATGGATGGAAGGGATAAGAGGAGGGGGAGGAGGATGGTAGAGATGGTATGGTACATTTCGTGAGTTTCCTTTTTTTAAGCCGGTCGTGGTGATGATTATCGAAGCTGTTACCAGGACCCCCGATGGTTAGAGAAAGCAGAGTCTGACAGAGTTGTAGAAAGAAGAGGTTTTGCGAAGGAGGTTTTTGAAAGAGAACAAAGCGAACGGCGGCGGAAATAGGTTTACGATACGTGAACGGAATGTGGAAAAGGTAAACATGGCGCAAGGGATCAGGTGCTACGTTTCAGAATTGAGGAATGCGAAGCTCTTCCGCATTCGGCTTGTTCTCTTTGAAGAGCTATTTTTGGTCTCAGCTCTTTCTGATTTCTATTCTCCTCGCTCCAAGAAACCTCTCTGTCTACGCCTCCATCGCTGGCTACCTCAAAGCTTACGACTTATAGTGTATCCGAGGTAAGCAGTAAAGAGACACTGTACATTCAAGATGAAATCTTCATTTCTACGCTCGCTTCCCCTCGAAAACACGACCCCAAGTTCTCCCAAATCCCGCAATCTCCTACCCGCAAGCGACACAATTCAAACCAGGACACGAACGGTGAAATGTCCTACCAGAGCAGCCCCACCCCACTCCCCAAGTCCGGAAAGACGACTGCCCGAGGTCTCGAAACCACAAAAGATATGAACAATAGACATTCGTACTCTCACAAACACAATATTAAAGTCAATCGGTATACTACTAGTAGCTGCTTACGACGAGCATGCCTGCGTGCATCAAGGAGGGATTTATTGCCTAGACTTTCCTTGAGATGGGGGTTGCGGGATGAGTTTTTTTTTGTTGACAGTACATGTACGTATGATTCGGGGAGATTTTTAGTTCTCGTGCTACAGAAGAACAAGTAGGGGAAGGGCATTCTCGGTTGTTTTTTAGCTTAGGGAAGGAACGAGGGGAGAAGTGGTAGAGTTGAATTTTTGAGGTTGGAAGGGGGGGATGGGAAAAACTACTATGTACGTATGAAGTTTTTACTGTGTATGGGATACTTCACTCTGCGCTAGTCTTTGTTTCTTTCTTTCTTTCTTCTTCTCGTCGTCTTTACTGATCACACGCCTCTACCCCTAAAATTCATAAAAACCATCGTTCTTTCACCATCGTCGTAACAGCCACTTCTATCCAAAGATTCCATAGACTTTAACACGGGTTTTTTTGAAAATCCGCACTATTTGCCGCTAAGAAAAGGACATTTTGCGAACAAAGCATTGAAAAGCTCTTCGTCTCTACCTAGCATTCCTTCATCGGGATTTTCGGCAGTGGTTGTAGGTTTCGGCGACTTGGGTTGTTGTGTATGGCTAGGATTAGCTCTTTCTTTGGTCGATTCACGGTACATAGCTGATCTTCTATCTTTGAGGTTTCATCGTTTATTGATTTTTTTGATGCTGTTAGCTTTCTCGAAACACCTCTCGCTTCCTTGGCTTGGCCTCTATACCTCTCCCTCCCTCCCTCCCTCCTTCCTCATCGCAACACCACAGCCGCCCCGCGGGCCCCCCACCAGCCCACCCGATTCGCCTACACGAAAACCCCATCCTGCAAATGCACATGTCGTCAACGAGCAATACGAGTTTTGCTTTGACCGACTCCTCCCTTTCTACGTCCACCGCGCTGTTGACGTTTCTGTTGCGTACTTTGTATACGAGACGTTGAAGAAACAGAGAAGATTGTGTTTTTTTAGATTATGCTAGTGGAGAGAGACGTTCTGGCTTGGGGTTTTGCGGTAGCGATGAGGTGGTAGGTGCTTGAAACCCCTTTTTCGTGGGTCGTGAGTTTGTGGATTGAGATTTTGGGATTGGTGGAGTAGATTGATGGGGAAGCAGTTTGTTTGGCGAGAAGTGCAGTTGGTAGTATTGCGGATATGATTGAGTTTCGGTTCTCGGAATAATGGTTTTGGCGAAGGGTTTATCTGTGGAATCTGCGGTGCTGGTTGGGAGTTTGCGGGTGTGTGAGTTTTGATGTAAAGAGTTGTTGTTTGATTGATGGTTTGAGTAGTGAAGGGGCTAGAGATAGCAGGGGGTTGATTTTTTTGGAGACAGAAAGGTGTCTGCTGTCGTTGCTGTGTGAGCAGTGTATGTATTTTCTTCTAGGTTATTCTTTTGACTTTGGTTCTTACTCGATCTTGCCGACTAGACATCTGACTCTGTTCTCCAGCCATTGCCGCACACTAACTCGTCGTCAAAAGTTGAAAGTGTGAAATAATTGGAAGAAAAAACTGAAGTTTGGCGTTTGTGAAACATATGAACATGCTTAAATAAATCCTAATATTTTCAGTCCTTTTCAGCTACTCCTCGAGTCCATGTTTCATACTTAATGTAAAGCTAGTTTCAGAGGAGTAAAGTAGGTTGTGAGATTAAGATCATGGTACATTGCGATTCCATACCCATCGACCGGACACTGGTAATGAGCGAACGGGAACGCGCAGCTATACCTTTATGATATGACATGTTTCGTTGCTGCAAAGAGATGGTGTGGATCGTAAGTCTCTTTGTCCATGTACGCAGTTATTGCGTCTCATAAATCTGTTGATACGGATTGAAGGTCTCACTGTCTGATATTTTGATCACCGTGATTTCATTACACTTCATTGAGTGCTAGGGAATAAGCTTGATATCTGGTTTGGAATTTTGTATGCAGGCGGAGGTGGAATTCTACTTTATGCGTTCGTGGAAAGAAAATTCAGATGCCGAGGATAGGTATGTATGTTTGCATGCGTTAGTCATTAGTATGATCATTACTTTGGTTTTCTTTTCATACTTGCCTCTTGTTCATCTCCCGAGTTCGGAAAATTCAGATGCCGAAAATAGGTATGTATATTTGCATGCATCAGTCATTACTACGCTCGTCACTTTCATTCTCCTTCCATACTCTCATCTTGTTCATCTCCCGAGTCCGAGAAACGTAGAACAGACAAAGTCAACGCAACACTGAACATCGCAATTGAGAAGACCAATCACTCACCTGCCTCCTCGTCCTCCCCACTACGTCCCATGCAGTTTAATAAACAGCTGCACATCCCTCAAATCATCCCCGCCCTGACACCTCCCCCTAATCCTATCCATCGCCTCCCGCAAACACGGCGGCGGATCCGCAAACCCAAACACCACATCTTTGGTCGTCGGCCTCGCGCCGTTGTGAAAATACAAACCCTTAGGGTGCGCGGCGTGCTTGACTGGACAGTCTGGCTCGGTGCAGGGAAGTTGCGGACCTAAAGGGCAGGGTTGGTGGCGGGGGGGTTTGGGGGTAGGGGGTTTGGGGGGGACAGATCCGCGGGGTCTTGACGCTCGCCGCCCGGCTCGTGGCTCTGCGTCTCTGAGCTCTTGGGCGCGGCCTCTGAGGGGGAGGGTGTACGAGGGGGAAAGCTCGACGTCGGGGATTTGGTCTAGGTCCACGATGTCAGGTTGGGTTTGGGTGGAGGGTGTTTGTAAAGGTGAGCCTCGGGGTGGAGAGTAGCGATAAGGGGCATCCGGGGGGTAGGGGTGGCTTGAGTTGAAGCTTTGGAGCTGATCAACCATGTTTTGGTAGAAGGCTACGTCCTCTTGATCTGTGAAATTGCCGGTTAGGATCCTCTCTTCGTCGAAGCCATCGAGGGGTTCCAGAGGCTCGTATTCTTCCCATGGGATCTCTGACCTAAAGCCGTTGAGGTAGTCATGGCCGCAACTGAAACAACAGGGAGAGCCCCACTCGAGTGTTGCGTGGCAGTAGTGGCAGTTCCCGTTGATAGGGTCAGTCTGCTCCATTATTGCTTGTATGGCCAGCGGTGTTGGGTAGGGCGTTGAGATGAAGTGGTTTTAGAAAGGTTCTGTGATGAATCCATATTTGAAACATAAGATATTCTGGGCGAGAGTAATGTTGAAGAACGATGACATTGTTCTGATGGCTGATTTCGAGACAGCACACATTTCAGCATACAGTCGTATGACAACGGAGACTACACTTAAGGAGGCATCTAGACCTGTATAGGGGCCTGACAACGCTTTTGCCATGGGAGAGAAGATTTGTTGAGAAACAACAAGGAGTTCATCATTCGGTTATGAGGAGAAGCGGTGAATTGCGTCAACCAAGGTTCTGCAACGGCGATCACGATTTGAAGAATATATAATAACGTTCATCGATGTAAGACGTTGATAGCTGGATAGGTGCTCGAGGTGATTATAATGTTTCAAAGCAAGATGTGTGATCCCATATGCTATGCCCTATGGTATAGTAAGCGGTGAAGCCCTTTTCCAGCGACACTTTCCTACCTGCTCTGAACGAAATGACTGGGCAAAACTTCAATCTACGAATTTAAACGTGTCGTCCCCATGGTACTCAACATATTTTCCGATGCTGAGCACATCCGCCGCTGTCCCGTTCCCTGCTTCTATCCGATCGTATGCCGCCCACAACTCAGGCGGCGGATCCGTGCAGCCAAATACTTCGACCCAGATCTTACACGGAGAAGGGTCGTGAAAGTATGGACCTGGGGGGTGTGCTGAGCGAATGGGACATCCTGGCGCTTCGCAAAGTTTTTGCAAGTGGTCATCGGTCCTAAAACCGCCAGGGAGGCGGCGGTCACGTTCAGCAGACGGACCCCAGTGACGTCCGAGCAAGCTGTCCTCGAGTTGACATTGTTCGTAGAATTCTTGTATATCCCGTCGCCACCAGGGAATTGGTTCTTGGTTACCTCGTGGTGTAGAGAACGCGCGGAACTTTGACAAAAACTTTCGAAGATAAGTCATTGACATTTTTATTGATGTGATGGAATCTTTCCAAGAGTAGTGGGGAAAGAAGGTCCATGGGTTGTAAGATGCCCTATTATAGTAGAACAGACTCCATAAAGTCATTGTTGAAAATGATCTATTGTGTGAATAGTTGAAGCTCTTTGAATAGACGGTTCGTACGAGGGTTTCACTGAGGTAGAACAAAGGTATTGCACAAAGCAAGTACATACTAGCAGAAGAAATGCATAATGGTTTACAAAACATGCCAGCATTCATTATTCCAACAAATTAGAAAGGATAGAAAGACAGATAAGATGAGAAGATAGAATTGCAGAGGTTGCAACGATGCAATGAAAGTGAAGTTTTTGAAAGCGTACTAATACACTAAAGAATTCAGGTGCTTCTTCTCTGCGCTGAATCGTACGTGGCTGCACATATGTCTAGACGACAAACAAATTATCCCTCATCATGATCGATCGAGTTCTCAGGTCCTATTTAGATGTTCTTGAATGCTACTGATGTGACTCGATAACTTCTGGTATGCATCATGACTGTTCTTAGCAATCCTTGAAGATACGAGTTCATGCCTAGGTTAGCGGTTGTCGACATACAGAATATCTAGAAGGTTGAAGGTTAAGTGTTCTCAATACGCTTTAGTCTTCATTACTCTAGAAGCTTTTCTTCATGTGACAATTTCAATGACCAACCATCTTTTCGATCACTTAGATAGGTGTCAGCTCCGCTATGCCTTCCAGGTCATCGTCGGGTCATGATCGCAGGTCCTGGAATGAGTTGCACAGGAAATCAAGGAGTGGTTTCAAGTATTAGTACAAGCATTAAACGAGGGTAAAGCTTATCTCGTTGCTTCGTTCCGTCTCCAATTCCGAGATATCACCTGTATATAGCCTTCAAACCCGTTCCCAATTTTACAGGCTAATCTCAACAACCGGTCCCTTGTAAAACTTTCGTGCCCACGCGAAATAGTAAACGATGCTAAAAACGACCACCGCCCCTTCAGTCAATACTGCATAGTCCATCGTCTTCGAAGTTGGCGTCACATCCGGAGGCCAAAAGGAAAAGAACAACAGAACGGTCAAATAAACGCATGCAAACGCATTGTTGACGATGCCGAATACCGAAAGTAACCGCCACGACCCCCAAAATAATTGGGCAACACCGACCGTATTCGACAGATGCGTTGAGCCATCGGAGCATACGCTAATAAGTCCAGTAGAACGGCGCCAGAGGAGAAGACTGCAACAGGTTAGGTATGATGAGTACACGCCACTGACTGCTATGCTGGTAATTCCGTTTATGACGAGGGAAGAACCGATGTTAATGAGAGCCAGAAGACAGGAAATGAGCGTGGTCGTGATGACGGCGGGGATGGGGATGGCACTGTGGGCCTCGACCTACGAAAAATCTACTTAGCTTTCTTAATGCAAGGAGACAAGGTTGCAGGGATTCTGGAATTCCGACATTCGTACCTTATGACGCTGGGCCATTGTTTATGCCCTGATCTGCAGGCAGTCTCTTAGTGACGGCGTTTCTCGGGCTGAACTCCTGGTACGAATACTAGCCGACTATGTCGAGAGCTTCAGTCGGCAACCTTGCGCTATGAACAAGATTGGACGCTTTATGTTTCGATAAACCAACTTTCAATACAATGATCGATCCCAGGTATGATTCCATAATTCAGACTCCTGACAACAATGGCATGCAATAGGAACCTGCTGTCAATTCCCGCAGGGTCGATGCAGAAAATACCCGATACCAGTGGTGGAGAACGAACCTTTGATCCATTTCGAGTACTGAGAACGACTCGATACACAGGGAAATGACCTAACAGGGGTTGATAAGGGAAGTTGGTAGCACATGGAAATCACACTTGCCCACTGGAGCACGACAGTTGGCCTCCATTAGAGGCGCGGCATTACTGTAGACTTTGCTGCAGTGCTTGATCTCTTGCTCGATGTCCGCAATAGATTTTTGGGGTTTTGATTGAAGTATAATGGCAAGCAAAGGTACTACTCAAATGCCACTTGAAGCCTAACAGTTGATCTGAAGGATTTGGCTGTCAGGTATTGTTGACTGACTTGGTGTATTCCCTGGTGATTGAAGACACGGAAGATATCATGGAACATGTTTTAGCTTAATCAATTGCCTCGGATAAGAACAAGTACACGGCAAGATCTCCAAGCCCTTGGTATTCGTCGAGGGCGATGAGCTTCAATCATCAGTTCTGGCAATTGTGGAAGGAGACGTAACTTGTAAGGTTCGATAGATTATTCTACGGCCAACCGAAACGCGCACGCAGTACTCGTATTACACGTGACTCGCACACCTCGCCTCACTCATTCGGCCTAGTGCACCCGCAACAGGCCGAGAGCCGTAAGCGAGGCCACGTTGCTTAGTTCTCTACTCTGATTCGCCCATTCAACAACTTTCTTTTCAATGTCAAGGAGCAAAATTGCGCATTTTGTTTGTGGCCAATCGTTACCAGAAGGACGTATCTCCCGATTTGCCGGACTGCGATCATCTTAAACACGGCGAGACAAGGCTTTCTAGCTGTCAGTGGTCCAACCAGTAATGCCAATGGTTCATGCAACATACGGCATTTGCAGGATGTGCCACCCAAGTAGGTAGCTGAGAGCATCAGTGCAGTGCAGCAACGGCATCATCCCAAAGGGGCAAGACAGAAGAGAGTGCTAATTCAAGTGCACATTGTACTGTATACTGTACACTGTTCGGACGTACCGTGCCTTCCTCTTCTTCTGTTAACTCGAGTCTGTACCGCGGAGACCAGGACTCGAATCGATAGGCGATGCATGGATCTGTTTCACTGATTAGATCGATTGATGTAATTGATCGTCCCCGAGTCGGCTGTGCCGGAAGGGTCAACTTCGCCTCATGTCATTCGCTCAGTAGGAGAAGTTTTTCCCGACCACCGGGTTGCGTTTCCTCCAACATCATACATGTGAAGCTGTGGTTCCTCTAGCTTGTCCGGCACGTTTCTCTTTTCCAACGTTGGATGCCTGTGTACAGTGTGCAGTATGACTCAGGCAAGGGTCTTCCTGGAGCCAGTAAGAACGTCTCATGGCTGAACGTGTGCCATATACCACCAACACCTTCGATGTCGAATGAATTTCTTTTCTTTAAGACAGACGTCAGCCTGCCCCCACGAGGCACACAATACCGACATATGTATGATGGTAATCCCACGGTTTGCCCTTCCCTGACCCGGACCTAGTCTTAGCTGCACACCAAGCTTTCTACAAAAGCTTGTCGACGCCGCCTGTTCATAGCTCTTGACAGCTACAACCTCCTACCATCATAACTCCCGCGGTGTGGCTGCCAGGAGTCGCTGGCTTCTTTAGGTCTTGTCCACTTTTGATTCTTGTTAGCCATGGCAACCGACAGAATGGATAACGGATTCGTGCCTGATACTCGGGCCCACATGAATCCAACCAACGCTGCCCACAGCCTTCCACCGAACGAGCGACAAATCTTCGATTACCTTCTCAAGCCAGATGACAGCTACAATGCTGATGGCATCTATTGGGCAGACTTGCCTCTAGCCCAACGGGTCAAATTCGTAAGCAGCTATGATGGCCAAGAGGCCGCAAGAGAATTGAAAACCATTGGAGCCATGACCAAGAAGGACCCACTCAGCCCTATTGCGTACTACTTTAAAAATATGATCCTGCCCGGTGCTGGGCTTGGTCTCGAAGGGTGAGAACACGAAATTAATGTGTACATTTGCTGTAGGCTGACGCCGCCAGATATGTGCTCTTCTCTATCGGCAATATCAAACCGCTGTTCGCAGCGGCTTTCAAGAATTGTTGGGGCACAGCCAGCAAAACGAACGTCCTCGTCTGCAATCCCCAATGGATCAACGCCGTTGATTATCTCGAAATCTGTGGTATCATTGTTGGACAAATTCTTGTCGGTATCCTTGGCGATTGGTAGGTGTATTGAATCACGGAATTTTCCGAACCTCGTCTAAAATTCCTGATTAGGCTCGGTCGTCGATGGGGTCTCATACAGGATGCGGCCATTATGTTCATCGGTCTCCTCATGTTAGTGGCGTCCTGGGGAGTCACCTTGAACGGATGGGTTATCTGCTACGCATTTTCTCTTTTCTTCTACGGTATCGGCGTTGGCGGCGAATATCCAATGACAGCAACTTCCGGTATGGAGAACGCCGTCGGATCTGGCAAGATTTCCACCAAGGAAGATCGATTACACAGGGGCAGGAAAGTCACATCTGCGTTCTTGATGCAAGGCTGGGGGCAGTTCTTCAATCAGGTCATATTGATCATTCTACTCCTCATCTTCCACCACGGAAGCGGCAACCCTCCTTACTCGAAACTCGCCACTCAATGGACCTATCGTGTCTCATTCGCCATTCCAGCGGTTGGGACTCTTTGGCTCGTCTACTATCGTACATATAAAATGAAGGCCGCCAGCAAGCAGCTCGACGCCGCGAAGCAGAAGCACAAGGTCACTGGCTACGATACTGAGTCCCTAAAACTCACCTTTACCTACTTTGGACCTCGAATGATTGCTACTGCCGGTGGATGGTTTTGCAATGACGTCTTCTTCTACGTATAGATTCCCGTTTCTCTCTCTTCATCCATGATAAAATTCAATCCTTCAACTCAACAAAGTAATGCTGACTCCGAAATGAATAATAGGGAAACAAGCTGTTCCAATCCGAGTTCATCAAGGTCATTGCCCCAAACAACTCATCCGTCATGGAAGGGTGGTTGTACAATCTAATCAACGTGGGGGTATCCCTCGTGGGCTACTACCTCGCATCTTTCCTCATTGACAACAAATTATAGTAAGTATTCTCTATGTTAATCTAAGCTCAATCGCAGATTCTAACCTTTCCACAGCGGACGAAAGAAGATGCAGATGGTTGGCTTCCTGATGGACTTTATTCTTTTCGTGGTTCCCGCATTCCACTTCAGCTACTACCAGAGCCTCTCGGGCGTTTCAGCCTTTCAAGCCATGTACTTCCTCTCCTCCTTCTTCAACCAATTCGGCCCCAACGCCGTCACCTTCCTCGTAGCCGCCGAAGTCTACCCCACCCCCATCCGCGCCACCGCCCACGGCTTCAGCGCCGCCTGGGGCAAACTCGGCGCCCTCCTCGCCGCCGTCCTCTACAACTACATCGACACCCAAACGAAATTCTACGTCGTCCCCTGGTTCGGCCTCGCCGGCATGCTCGTCACCTTCCTCTTCCTCCCTGACACCACCGGCCTTGACCTCAAAGAGCAAGAGCGTCGCTGGCAATTCATCCGCGCCGGCCGCGAACACGAATACCACGGCATCGCCGTGCACCCGAAGCACCTCTCGTGGTGGGAGCGCCGACGCGGCGTCGGCAAGTACTACAATGCAGATCTCGACTATACGCAGAAGATCGAGGAGATGCGCGCGGACTGGGAGGTTGCGCAGGCGAGGAAGGCGGACGAGAAGGCCGGGCATTGGGATGATGAGGCGGTGGATGATAGTGTGTGGTCGAGTGATGTGTCGACGTATTTTGAGACGACCAAGGCGAGTTCTGTGGTTAGGGAGAAGGATAGCTATGAGGGTTCGCCGAGTCCGCAGAGGACGTTGTAGAGGGTTGTGAGATCAAAAGGGGGGGGAGGAAGGGATTGCATTGAGCGGTTGGCAGGAGTCTCAGGAATACCGGCAGGTATCCCGGGGATCATGGCTTGCATATAGACTTTTCAATTTCCTTCGCTGATAATATTACAAACCTCAAGCATAAATACACACACTACCAACCATACCTTCACTTTGCCATTCGTCCTCGAAAGTCAGAAGATTGTATTCAATCATACCCTCAAACGTTCTTGAACAAACACATCATTTCTTTCGTCTAAGTAAATCGAGAATTCTTAAACAGTTTCTCGTTTTTTCAAGTAATTTTGTAATTTACAGATTTACCTCTTTACCCACAAATCTTCTTCGATATCCGAACCTTTCCCAGCATCTTACTTACACAGCCCCTTCTGAAAACTCATCCAAGTCAATAGTGTCAAAGGGTTTGTAAAAAAAAAAAAAAAGGTAAAGCAAACGCATAGATTAGTTTAAAGAATTGAAAGATGAAGATAGATGAGGGTATGAGCGGTTGTGAGCATAGTGAAGGAATCAATTTGTCTCGGAGAAAAGGGTTTTTTGGCTTTTCTACTTTGCAACTAATGGGCGATAATACGGTTTTCAGCTGCAGCCTGCAATTCTCGATACGTGGATAACGGCTCGTGTTCGGATTGCTATATTGATCGGTTATCACTGCCAACTTGATATGTTTGTACTTCTAACATACTACTCGATCCCGAGAGGTTAGTCCTGGCACCGCTCGTAGTACCATGGCCTCCAGCCCATCGGATACGCATCAGTGCTACCGAAAGCAATGGAAGTAATAATCTTCAGCATAATCGATCGCGCCGGGATTGACGGGTATGATCTGGACTGGCGGCGCAGCTGCAATCCGTGTCCACTGCCATAAGTCATAACGTCGCCACCTCCGTTGGTGTTGGAATATGACTGAACTGGAAGGTTTTGCAGCATATGTAGGATGTGTGTTTGATTATTGTTCTGTGGAGGTTCGAAGCTTCGGTGAACTACAGTGCGTCATGTGACCTCGATAGGTCCGAGCATAACCTCCGTTCCAACAGTTGAGGCGGTCGAAACTGGTCCAACTGTGGCTTTTATCGCTGTGATTTGATTTTGGATTCATTGAAGTCGTTGGTGAGGTCTCGACTGTCGCTGCAAGCGGGGGAGGAGGAGCCGTCGGCATATCTGAGCATATCGAACGTTTGTCCGCCGATGTCATCGACAGAGGGGAAAGTTCGAGAATGAAGGGAACGATGAGAGCAGGAATAGATCTGTAAGGAACCAGTCGACTCAAAGACTGTCACTTGGATGCAAACATAAAAACACGGTCCGGTCTCACCAAAAGCCGCACTTCTCATTACTTTGCCCAAACTGCCAGTGAATATCAATGCGCCCCAGTCTGGCGTTTTGGGAGGCCGTGGGCGGTCAGACTGTCATTGCCGGCGCCGCTAACGGTTACACCGAGAGTTGGTAGGGCGTTGGGGTCAGGAGTCTCGCTGGAGATTGGGGCTGGGATTCCAGAGGCGAGGGGTATGAGGGTGATGAAGAGGGCGTTGAGAGATAGCGGAAGCTGTATGGTGCTTGTATTTTGAAACGTAGTGCTCGACGAAGTGATGGAGTAGGGTCAAGATTGAAAGGAAAGTCGAATAACATAAGAAGATGCTTGCAGCCTGTTTGATCTTTCACAGGGAGGAAACTGCAGTCTGGACAGAACGAAATCTGCTGCATTCTCAGGTATATCATATAGACGTGAGAGCTCTCTGAGAGCATTCTTGGCGATGTAAGAATAGCTACCGCATGACTTCTCGTCGGTGATGAGCTTCTCACTGCATTGCTAGTTCTTCTATCAGAATTCGAACATGCTTCTTTCTATCATTTCTTTATTGGAAACAGTTACCCCTGTGTGGTTGGCAATCTCGCTTAGCCCTATAGGGCGCGGGAGTCAGAGTTTTCACCTTCTTCCTCCCTTCGTGGTTCCTACTTTCCAGAGCAGTTCAATCAATATATACACATGCACATACTTCTTCCGACCCTCATATACCAACATTACTAATTAACAAAGAAACCAATCCGAAAGCGTTTACGAAGAGTAGAAAACACCACTTCTCCACTCTTCACCACTAGGTCCCAAAACCGCCTTTCTACCATTCAATGTCTCTAGTACATATCACAATCTCAAAACTCATTTTCCTCGTCCGCTACAGTTGCTGCTAATGCCGCAGTCCATACCATCGCTTTTTAATTATCTTCACCAAAAAGAAAAAGAAAGAAAACTTTGCAACCGTCTTCCGGCCATCACTCATGAAAAACCATTTAACACCCTACATAGATCATCTTTTGAACTATATTCACAACCATCTCTTGTCTCCCCCTTTCCTTCCAGCCTCTCACATCCCAAACTTCTCACTTCACACCTTCATTTCTCTGCACTCTTTCTGCCCTCTCAATCTCTTCATCGCACACGACAGCACATTCCTCCCCGCTCTCATCGTCGCCACAGCTCTCTCATCGCCTTCGAAAATCCTCTTCATCTCTCTCTTAAAGACTAGATCGAAGGTCAGATCTGAGTCAACTCTGTAGTAGCTCTGTCAAGAGATGATCTGAGCTACGTCACGTTGTCGAGGGATAGGGTACAGGTACGGTATAGGAAGCCGTAGAAGCAACAGAGGAAGCAAACAACGGACACGTGCAATGATCGTACTAGTAGAAAGGTACTGTAAAACGTGTGTGTATCGATGGTCTCTACCTACAAGCCGAAAAGGCATCTATATGTACATCCGGGAAATGCCCCCGGCTCTCCTATCATTGGCCCAGACCCCGGCCTCTGCCCCCTACTAACTGCTCGTGGGGATGTCGCGGGCAGCCCCACGACAACGTCTTCGACTCAATACGTCATGAGATGTGTCGTGCTCGACTTGACAATGCTTGACAGACTTTCTATAGTTGATCGCTTCCCTCGAGTTATCGAGAGCTTCTTAATAATTAGCTCTACTAGTATAATATATATCTATACTGTGTCTGCTTAGAATATCACATTGCCATACCATTCTTATAGTCTTAGATCTCATTTATTTTAATAGTAGATCGAGTTCTAACATTTATATTCATTTTTTAAAATCAAAGCTTCGATTTTCTGACTCTGTATTGAAGCATTATTCTGCATGAACATTAGTTCTGACTTTCATATATCAGTCAAATTGTGATTCAAAATTTAAATGTAGAAAACTGTTAAACTGAGCAGAAGACATTCTTTACGTCAAAGAAGCTCGATCTTTGACCTGTGATAGGCTAGGTTTAGAGAATTTGAGGCAAAAGGCTCGCGATGAGCGTATCGAAAAGCAGTATATTAACGAGCTAAAGAAGGTTTATAAGCGTTGTAAGACTCATGTTAAGGTATGGCAGAAGGAAGAGAAGGCCTGAAAGGCTTTATATAAGGCTGTTTTGAAGGAATTGCTTGTAATACAGCCTTTTCAGTATGGTTGAATTTCGGTTAGGTGGCCGACTTGGTTATTTGGCCGGTGAGTACTAACTACTAAGCGAAGAATGAGCTTACATATCGTATGTAGTTGTCCAATTGACTTTTCACCCAACCTTACAAGGAAATCTAGCCATGTCTGGTGCGTTGTCACCGAAAAGAACCGACCCTTGGCGGCATTTTCACTGAAGGTTTTATACCCGACTTGCCAAGCAGTAGTCATCAGCGACAGTCAGATGAAAGGCAGATCTGACATTCTACGGGCGAGAGTGGGGACTGTGTCTACATCGATGGCAGAGATCAAATAACGTGCTCGTCAGCGTAGTACTTTTGACCGCTGAAGGGTCTTGCTTGAAATCGAAGGAACATGGTGTCTCTTGATTACTTCGCTCGCACTTCAGAAGCTGAGTATTAACACTTTGCAGCTTTCAAACATCACGGACCGTGGTTATCTAGGGCCTGAGATTACCGTTGCTCAAGCGCAAAATCAAAAACCCGAACATCACTATCGTGACGCAGTTTCTCAACGCAGTTCACGAAGTGTATTCTCCTCTCGACTATCAAGGCTCAATGCGTTCCGATATGAAACGTATGCACTCATACATACTGATGACCCGAGACATAGTGAAGAACAGCAACAGGTCTAACACAGATTTCATAGAATTCACGAGTGCGCAAGTTCTGTTTCGGGATTTTGAGAAGTCATTCAACCATTACAAACGCGAATGTTGCTTGAATGAGATCAGCAAGGTCGTCGAATTGAAGATGAACTTCAAGAGTACGATCATTCACCCGTGATTTATGCGAATCAGGAAGAACGCAACGCAACGCGAGTTCAACGTTCTGCGTGCATCTGGTCACTCTGGCGCTGAACGGTATGTTGAAAGGGAGAGCGCGACCTAAAGCCTCATACTGAATTCGCATAGTTCTCGACTTTCATTACAGATTGTGAATGAGCGTTGTTAATAGCACGGTAACTCGAGTAGTCTAATCTTAAAGCTCGTATTAATGCGCGGGTACTACTCGGAATGCAGGCATTCATATTTGCCGATAGATGCAGGATCATGCTAAGACACTCAGAGCTTCGAACTCTGTGATAGCGAGCTGGCACTTCTGCTTTGGTAGAGGGTCAGTGCCGGGCTTCGATGCTTGGAAAGAGCTGTGTCAAGGGTGGAGAACACGATCCTGAACGTGGGCAGTTCAAGCGAGGACTGAGTTCTCAGTGTCAGTGTCTATCTTGAGTATCGAGCTTTATCAGTATACATGCAGGACCTGATGTTCAAACGACTGATCCGATCATCATGCCTGATTCAAAGACTGCGTCAGGCACATAGCGTGATACCTGCCCTTAAGCCGCTGCAACTTCTCATGCGTGCCAATTTCTGCGATCTTGTCATTCTTCATAACGAAAATGACATTCGCATGCCGAATAGTGCTGAGCCGATGTGTGACGACAATCGTTGTTCGACTCAATGTCGCTTCGTTCAGCGCTTTCTGCACAATGCGTTCACTCTGAGTATTCAGCGCAGAAGTCGCTTCATCAAGCAACAACAAGCGTGACTTTTGAATCAGCGCTCTAGCAACTGCGATGCGTTGTCTCTGTTCACCTGAAATTGAAGATTCTTCGAGTCGCAAGACGTATTCAGATCTTCAGACAACGAAGACACAAAGTTCAAAGCGTTGATCTGATGACAAGCTTCTTGCACTTTCTCTTCAGAAGGCTCGTACTTCAGATCAATTGCGATGTTCTCGCGAACAGAGTCAAGATACAAAGACGATTCTTGCTGCATTAAGAACATGTAGCGACGATATGCATGTGAAGACATGAGCGAGATGTCATCTTCATTCAATGTGATGCAATCAGACGTTGAATCGTAGAAGCATTTCAGAAGCGAGATGATTATGCTTTTGTCGCAATCAAAGAATTTGACGATCGCAATGTGCATTTCAGATTCAATCTTCATTGAAATTTCTTGCAACACTTTCGTAGCGTCTCGCTGCTTGTATCGAAATTCAATGTTCTTGACATCAATGAGCTCATCTTCGAACGACTTTCTGTCTCGATTTTCATCGATTTCGCGAATATTGACTCTGATAGTTCGAAGTCAAAGAACATAATTTGCAGTGACTTTGATCTTAATGATTGAAGTCGTGTACAAGAAGAATTGCGCAGTGCTCTAATCTTCAAAGATCATTGCAATGAAGATGATGAAGAACTGTGTTGTGATATACTCTTCACTTGCGATCAGTCGAGATTTGTATCAGAAGTCAAGACTCATGATGAGAAAGTTGATTGATTGCGAAAGCGCATAGAATATGAGCATCACTATCAGATTCAAAATCATCTTGATCACAATGTTTTCTAGAATCTCATTGTACTCACGTAGAATTGATGTCTTTAGAATCAAGAAACTGATGATTCTGATTGAGATGACAGCTTCAATGATCAAGTCAACGCTGCTTGCAAATCACTTCTCTGTCAAAGCTTCAAGCTTTTGATTGAGTTGAATGCAAATGTATTCAGCAGCAATGAGAAGAGAAAGTTCATTAAAGACGATGATAAGATCTAGCTTTCAGTTGAACGCGATATTAAAAGCGTTGCTGAACACAATGTTAATCAGAATGTTCAGAATAAGATCAAGATTCTGAAACATCAATTTCTGTAGCAATGCTGACACAGACGATAGTTTAAAGATCACGAATTTCGAAGAGTTGTCAGAAACTGAGCTAAACTAAAGATACTATCAATATAAAAGACTGATATTATTATTATTACTTTGATAGAATCTAGATACAAGACAATACATCAGATAATGTACAAGATAAAAGATAAAAAGCAAAAGAAAAGAATGAGAACTCAACTTCTATATACATGAATTGAGCAGAATCAAGACTAAACAATAGTTTTATGACTTAAGATTGCAAAGATTTGCACACATGACTGAAATGATTGAAACAGAATTGCTGAGACTAAATTAAGATGATAATAACTAAATTGATGACTTGATTCATTGAATTGCAAAACAGATTCAATGAATCGAGATTATTTAAAACATCGACAATTTATGTTCTAAATTGAATTGATGATTTGACATCATGACAGTAACTTTTCTCTTCAAGACTGAGCTTCTGCAAGATGATGAGAAGAAACAAGATGAAATGAGAAAGAATTGAAGATGAAAATTGAAATGAAACAAGAATTGATGTGAATGCATTTTAATATGATGAAGCACAGATGAAACTAGAATAGATCTAAGTCACATCTGAGTCAAATCTGAGCAAGATGTTTGAAGAGCAAGACGAGATGAGATGCATTTTAACATGATGATGCACAGAAATTGAAACACATCTGAATCACATTTGAGTCAGATTTAAACAAGATGTCTGAGTCAAATCTAAACAAGATCTGAGTCAGATCTGAGCAAGAGAAAGATGAAATGCAATTTAATATGATGATGTACAACAAGATAAAATGCATTTTAACATGATGATGCATGAGTGAAACTAGAATACATCTGAGTCACATCTGAGTCAGATTTAAACAAGATGTCTGAGATAAATCTAAACAAGATCTGAGTCAGATCTGAGCTGAGTTAAAATGATGAAGATTGAACTTAAAGTTCTTGACATTGACATTGAGACATCGCACACGACAGTACATGTGATCTCTCGACGACAGAATTGACGAGATGATATTCATCAAGTGCTTGCTCATAATTATTCAGAAGATGAAAAGACTCTCAAGTAGAAAAATTATTTTCTCAATCGATGTAATACTTGAGCAGAGATGAATTATAGCATCTATCATGCTTGAAGTTTAATATGCTGTTTACATATCAGAATCTTTCATCATTCTTGATAATAATGAGTTTTTAAGATTTCTGATGTTGACTCAAGAGAAAATCACTTACAATATGATTCAAAAGAATGATATGAAAGATTGAATAAATCTTCATGAATGTTGAAAGATTTAACTCAATTATCAGAAAATTGTTCTTGAAGACATGCTTGATCTTGAAGAAGTCAACGTTACAATCATTTAACTTGACAGCAAGACGAGTGATGCTGAGATTGCAAACATTCAGTCAGACTTCATCTTCGACGAAGTATTTAAAACAAGAATGATGAAAAAGATTGACATTGAATTCGTAAATGATCTGAGCTATAAGCATTTCATCATGTAAATGTTCAGTTAATTTCTTCATCTTCTTGATGAACTCTTCAACATTGATTAACTTGTTTCAAGCTTAAGATGTAAGATTTTTAAACAAAGATTCAGAAGATTTGAAATCTAAATGTGAATTCTGACTTGAATTGATCAAGAAGAATGATGCTAAAGTGATTGATGATGATGCATTATTGATAATGAATTTGACTTCAGAAAGTCACTTAGCTCAGTCATTCTGCATGTAGTTGACGAAGACTCAAAGATAATGTTTCATGACAACATTGATTCTCTCGATTTGATCATCGATTTCAGAGTGATACATCATTGATAACTTAATGTCTATCTTCAGCATTTTACACATATGCTTTCAGACATTGAAGATAAATTGTGTGTCTCGATCAGACATGAAGAACTCAGATAAATCATGATGTTTTCAAATATAAGCATAAAAGCAGTTGATAACTTCTTTAACTTTCATAGAAGTGATGAAAACTAAATGTCTCATTTTGATAAAATGATCAATGAAGACTAGAACATATTTATATGTGATATTCATGAAGATACTGAGCGATAAAGAATCTACATAGTTCATGAAGACATCACATCAACGACATTCGAGAATTGAAAAAGAACACAATCATTCTTGAGTTCATTGTCTAGAAAGCTTGAAACGTGTGCACATGTGACAGTTTCATATGAAGCGTTGAACATACTTATAAATGTTTGATCATCAATAAATTCAACTGATCAGTTTATAGCTTTTTGCTCTTTCTGAATGATCATTGATGATACTATCATGAGTGAGCTGAATGATACAAAGACGTAGTTTATCTGAGTTGAGCACATACTTTCTTTCTTGAAAGTACAGATGATTCTTGTATTCTTCACACTTAATTAAAGAAATCTTGTTGTGATGTTATGCTTCATTGCAAAGCACTTCAATTATCTGAATTGCAAATTTGTCATTGATTTCAACTTGCTTTCACAATGTCTGAGTGAGAATATCAGCAGAATCTTCATCAAGATTCAGAATGTCTTGATCTAGTTGAGACTTGATGTTTTCAACATCGAATTCTTCAATTTCTAAATTCATGAGAACTAGAATTTGCAAAGATGCTGAAATAATTGAAGACAGATGTAACTGAACTAAATCTAAAGCAATGATTTGTGATTGAAGCTTCATGACTTTGATGTTGAAGATGTCAAAGATGAGATTCTCAACAATATTGAGATTTAAAACATGAATTTTCAAAATTGTCTGATGTTGATATTGATGTCAAGAATCGAATATATTTCTCTCTTTAAAAAGATTTTCTGAGTGACGTATCAGAGCATTCAACTTATCGTTGATCTTGTCGAAATGATAAGCGATGCAATAGTTGAATTTAGACAGAAACTCACTTCAATGAGCTTGATGATGATTCAACTGCTTAATTGACATGAAATACTTAAGATTTTTGTGATTCGTGATCATCTTAACAGAATAAATAGAGTCTTTAAACTCTGATCATCATTTCTCAAAAGCGCAAACAATGATCATAAGTTCTTTATCATAAATCTCGTAGTTACACTCAATTGAGTTATGCTTCTTTGAAAAGTAAGCGACTGAATGAAGAATCTCATTCTCATTGTACTGAAAGAGAATGTCTTTGAACACATAATTCAAAGCATTGATTTTTATCACAATCTTGTAATCTGAATTATAATGATGAAGAATAATCTTGAAAGTGAAGACTTTCTTAAGAATGTTGAATGCAACTTGACATTTCTGAAATCAGACAAAAAATACATCTTTTCTGATGAAATGAATGAGCGAAGTAGTTATTCTACTATAGTCATAAATGAATCTTCTATAAAAGTTCGCGAAATCTAGAAAACTTTGAATGTCTTTAACGTTGATCAAGATGAGTCAATTGACAATGATGTTTATCTTAAAAAAGTTCATCTTGATCTCTTTGATGATGATCATCAATTGTAAATACAAGACTTAAGTGACGTGAAACTTGCATTTAATTATATTCATCTGAAGATCTGCTTCTTGCAGCTTTCGCAGAATGAGCTTGACATGAATCTCGTGCTTAAGTTCATTGTCGAAATAGATCAAGATGTCATTCAGATAAGCTGTACAGAACTTATTTAAATGTTCATGAATAGTATTGTTGATGTACTTCTGAAATGAGACAGATTCATTACATAAATCAAAGAACATGACTAAATACTTGAATAATTCAAGTTAAGTGCAAAAAACAATGAAAGCTTCATCTTCTTCTTTGATTTGAAGTCGATTGAATGCAGAAATGATATTCAACTTGATAAAGATTTTAGCTCAACTTAGATGATTCAGCGTTTCTGAGATCAAAGACAGAGAATATTGATTCTTGACTGTGATAGCATTCAGATCTTGATAGTTCATGCAGAAGCAAAGTTCTTCTTCGAGTTTCTTGATGAAGAGAACAGAAATGATTGTCTGAAAGCAACTGACTCGAATGAAATCTTTGCTCAGATTTTCATTCAGATAATGATGAAGTTCTAGAATTTTATCATGACTTATGTCGTACAAAGCAAAGACTGAGAATTGAGCATCTTCTTTAAAATGTATGACATGATCATGAATTCAATGCAAAAACAAAATATCAACGTTCTTCTTGAAAAAAACATTTAGAAACTTGAAATATCTGAATGATAGAATTGTGACTGAATCAATGTTTTTACTTTGTCAATAGACTTCAAGATCTTCTTGTGTCGTGAATGCAGTCAAATGAAATTTCTTTTTCATTTGATGAAGATTCAAATGATGATTCTTATCATACATACTGTTTTGAAAACAAGATGAGAACTGAGCAAGAGTTGAACTGTTCTTTGAATAAACAGTCAAAGTTGCATGACGCGATTTTGACTCATCAAAATCTAGATTAGAAGATGAGATTGATTCAAGATTCAAAAAGACATCGATTTTCTTTAAAGTGATGCTAAACACTTCAATGTCTTTGACACAAACAGCATGATTAAAGCTTCAAGCTCTTAACTCAACTATGTCAAGTTGTATAAAAGATTGATTGAATTGATCTGCTTGAAAAACAACAGAAGTTTTAAAGAAAGAAGAATTTTGACACTTGATTTTTGATGAGTAATCTTTTTGAATGACTTGAAGAATACAACTAAAAACTTCTTGTTTCAAATGAGAGACAAGACTGAACGAGATTTGTTTCTTGTGAACAAGTTGAGTATTAATTGACTTCTCATGAGTGAACGAGAAATTATATTGCTTCTTGTAAGTAAATGAAAAACTGAGTTACTTCTTGCAAGTGAATTGAAAACTGAATTGCTTCTTGCAAGCAAATTGAGAACTGAGTTGCTTTTTTCAAGTGAATGAGAAACTGAATTGCTTCTTGCAAGTGAACTGAAAACTGAGTTACTTCTTTTGAGTAAATGAGAAACTAGATTGCTTCTTGCAAACAAATTGAATGCTGAATTGCTTCTTGTGAACAATCTGTAAACTGAATTGCTTCTTATGAGCAATCTGTAGACTGAATTGCTTCTTATGAATGATTCATAAACTGAGTTGCTTCTTGTGAGTGAATTGAGAGCGAGACTGAGAAGAAGCTACTTTGTTAACTTCAAACAAGAAATTTTCTTCTTGATGATTAAAATCATAGATCTTGACGAGAAATGAGCAATAATGATTAAGACAAAAGAAGAAAGACAAAATGAGAATATTGTGTTCAAAATTGACATCAATGACATGATGATGAAATCATGACAAACTCATGATAATGAAATATTGACTTAATTCAGTGACATAGAAGAATAGTCTTTTGATGTGTTTATTGAGAATCATTATGATTTCAACGACATGAATAATGTCATTGATTAAAGCGACTTGATCATTAAATTCTCAAAGTCTGCAAGAGTGAGTTAATTGATGTCAGAGAAAATGATGTTGTTGCGTGAAAAATTTATTCATAAAGACATAAGCGAAGATTTCACTATTAATCAGAGTGAGAATAAGAACTCTAAATTGAGCTTGACGTAGAATACAGAATACTATCATGTGATCATCTTTGAATGTCGAATTGAATTCAAAGAGTTTCAAGACAGATTTAGCAGAAAACTTTTTATATAATTGAAGTGAGAATGAGAAGATTGAGACTAGTAAACAAAATGATATATATACAGATTTCTGAGCGTGACTTAGCTCAGAAACTAAACTTTTTTCACAGACAACAAGACTTCTTCATTTATACTGATGATATCACTGTTGTAGATGTTCATGACATGCAGAGTGAAGAACTTCTTATTTGAGCATTCTTTAGCAATTTTGTTTGAATGTTGCAATTTGCAATAGTAGCACAGCTTTCACTTGTTGCAGATTTTCTTGATTTCAGAAACAATCAGAGTCTTATCTTGAATGATGACAATAACGAAGCTTAAATTCATTGACTCATCAAAAGATGAAAAAGAAAGAGATGAAGATACTGTTGAAACAACAGTCACAAAAGTGATGATCTTTGAATTCAAAGAATTACTAGTCAATGCAGAGACATTCTTGACTTTGATGAACAAAATAATGATAAAGATAAAGTGAGATTAATGATGCTTAAGCTGCTGAAACTCTTCATTGATGTCAGAGAATGCTTAAATTCATTGATGAAAGATGAATAATGTTGAGATCGTATCTAGAAACTAATCAGAGTGCGTGCGTGACTAGAATGTTTGATCTATAAAGATAGCTATAACTAAGACTTTAAGAATACAGAAGAAAGAAGATACAAAAGACAAGAAGAACACGCTCTATATAGTAGTTACTCAGATTCGACGCTAGTCTCAAAGAGAACGTGTTGAAACACAAGAAAGATGTTTATTCAAAAGATGTTTGTGACACAAAGAAATGTGTTTGTCATATACATCTGTTAACTACTCGTAACACAAAGAAGTGTGTTTGTCTAGAAGACAATAGAAGCTGATTAGAAGATGCTAGAGAAAAGAACAGATGCTGAGTCATATTCAAGTCAAATTTGAGTTAGATCTAGATCAGCTCTCGACTAGATCTTGACTAGTTCTAATCATTATGCAGAGAACTCGCTAGCGTTCACTGCAAATTGATTAAAGCTTCAGCCTTGTTCAGTCTTGATACACTCGTAACAAATGATTGAATTTCATTGAGATTTTGTCAGAAGAAAATGATGACTTAAGTGAAATAATTGACATTGCACTTCAAACAGTCAATCAACAAGAAATCTTTCATCAAAGAACATTCTTTCTTTTGATAGAAGAAACTGTAGTAGTTGACAAAGTTATTCATGTCTTGCTTCAGAGTTTCATGAAGATATAAATGAATATTTTCTGTCTTGAAAGAATTGTTGCAGCAATGATGCAATTTGTATTATCAATCTGCAAAGATGAAAATGATGCAGAGATCATTGACTTGATATTGACTCATTAGATTGTGAATCTTCTTATCTATGATGAGTCGTGACTCGACATAGATGATCTTGACTCAATGAGAAAGATAACGATCATTGTTCACGTTCATGCGCTGTATCAGACTCTGCTTTCATGCATTCAATCAATCTTTGTTTCTTTTATATTCAGATATGTCGAGAAGCTTCTTGAATCTAAAAGCAATGATGACAGTGACAGAATTTGCAGAGAGATGAATGATGAGAAAAGATTGATTGTTCAAGATTTGTGCAACGATCTGAGTTATCATTGCAAGAGACTGAGAATTCAATTCTATATAAACTGAAGAACTGAAAATGATGAACAAGAACAAAGTGATAACATTATGTTGTTGAACTTAGTTTTGAAACTCACGCATTGCGCGAAAGATCTCAACTGAATTTTCGATCATACTTTGAGTGAACTGTTCAACAGCACGCTCATCGTCGATCAAGAAATTGTAAGATGACTTTATTTGAGCGAAAGAATAACTAAACGAGATTTCAATATATGAAAATGTTGCAGAAAGTGTAGATCTTTTGTAATGTCAGAAACTGAGCTAAACTAGAGATACTATTAATATAGAATACTGATATTATTATTATTACTTTGATAGAATCTAGATACAAGACAATACATCAGATAATGTACAAGATGAAAGACAAAGAGCAAAAGAAAAGAATGAGAACTTGACTTCTATATACATGAATCAAGCAGAATCAAGGCTAAACAGTAGTTTTATGACTTAAGATTGCAAAGATTTATGCACATGACTGAAATGATCAAAACAGAATTGCTGAAACTAAATTAAAATAATGATGACTAGATTGATGACTTGATTCATTGAACTGCAAAACAGATTCAATGAATCAAGATTATTTAAGACATCGATGATTTATGTTCTAAATTGAGTTGATGATCTGACATCATGACAAAAGTTCTTGAAATGATTGAAGAAGTTCTGATCAAAGTACATTATACATTCAATCATCTTTCGACGAACGTGATGTGTAATCGCTTGATCGATTGTATTGCAGACTCATTCAATGCTGAAATATTCAAAGAGATTTGCAATCATCAGCACAAAGAACATGAGAGCATAAAAATCAGTCTGATCTTTTGCTTTTGAACTTTGTAATGTGAAGACGTTGATAAGACGAAAGAAGATGATCGCTTGTGTTGAGTACATGTCATCATTAATTAGATCTTTCAAGACGATGATCAGATATCATATATATAAGTCTGAATATTCTTTCAGCATGATTCAGATGCATTTTTCAAGAAAGTATTCAACAGTTTTAGCAGAAAGATGCTCAACTTCATGCTTTGAATTCTTCGACAGAGTCTTGAATTGCGTTCATTGAAGTATGATGAATTGATCAAGTGCTTTCATGACATCGTCTTTCTTTTTCGATTCTTCACGAAACTCTGATTCTTCAGTCTCGACGTCTAAATCTTGTGCATGCATCATAGCAATGTACAGATCATCGTGCTTGAGAAGTTCACTATGAATTTCTTGCTCGATGATTTTTTCGCTCGTCATCACAGCAATTTTGTCAGTCGTCATGATTGTAGCGAGCTTGTGTGCAATAACGAAAGTCGTCTTGTTGATTGACACATGATGAAGAGCATTCTGAACAACTCTCTCTGCACGAAAATCGAGCGCACTGATTGCTTCGTCAAGCAGTAAAACTTTCGAATTCGAGATGATGCTTCTAACGATGACAACTCTCTGTCGCTGCTCGTCGCTCAACATGCTTGCTCTCTCGTCAACTTGTGTATTGTATTTCTCAAGCAGTCTTTCAATGAAGTCATGCGCGTTGCTGATCATACACGCTTGTTGTACTAGCTTCATTTGCGCCTTCTCAAAGAGATTCTGTTGCTCATCAATGAAATCTTTGATGATATTCTGAAAGATTGTGCCTTGAAAGAGAATAGACTTCTGCTGAACAAGTCTGAAATTGCTTCGCAATCATTTCATATTATATTTGATAATGTCATGATTATTAACGAGAATCTGATCTGAAGCGAGCTGATATCATCTTTCTAGTAAGTCAATCAAGATCGACTTGTCGCAATTGCTGAATTCAATCAGAGTGATCATTTTATCAGTCGATATAAAAAAGTTCAAGTCTTGAAGCACTTGCGTCGTGAGTCGCGTTGAGTATGCGAAGCGCAAGTCACGAATCTGAATTTCTTCAGTGTAGAAAGTGAGTTGCATGCTCTCGAAAGAGAGCGAATTCAGTAAAGATTGTTTGTCGATAATGAAGAAAAGCTTGAAAGCAGCAGACGAAGCATTCGTGATGAATTGAAGCTGTGACGTGATCAGCATAACGAAAGTAGCATCAAGTGTCATGCTGAGAACAACTGTAAAGATCGTTTTGATGTTGTCAATTTCTTTGCTTCGAAACAATTGAAAGTCTTTTCAGAAAACGAGCGCAGTCTCTGACATGATCAAGAAAGTTTGAGCGAAAAAGAGAATGTCAAAGAGAAGCGACTTCTTATTGTCTTTCTTATAAGCTGCTTGTAAATGTTCATCGTATCTGTTTACAATCTTTTGCTGCGCTTCGAATGCGTGAATGATCTTGATGAAACTCATTTCATTCTGAGCAAGAACTGCTGCGCGAGAATAAATCTGTGTCTAGACAGAAGCGATGTTAGAATCACGTTCTCATTTCACGATGAATGCTCTACTACTTACAATTCAAGTCTTCAAGAGTGCATTGAAGCTGAGACATTCTGCTATTGTCAGAACAATGACTGACACTATGTTCTTGATAATGAGAGTAAGCTTTCACTGAACAGCGAGTGTCACAATATATTTCGAGAAGAAAAGTGAGATGCTCTGAACGAATGTATACAATTTCTCGACAATATTTTGATTGACACAATTGTCATCTGAGAGCTTCTGTCAGCGATCGAATACTGTGTAGTGAATGATCACGTACTCATCGTAATCTGCGTCGCTGAAGATTCATTGTCTTCTTTGTTGAAATGTCATACTTTCTGCCTCAGCAGACTCTTCAGAAACATCTTTCTCAAGAAGCGTGTAGTTCTGATAGTCGCAATACATATGCAAAGTGTTGTCACGTAGCCGATGACGAAGCGAGCAACGAACAAATACACGAAGTAGAGGACGAGATGATTGATCTGGGCAGTGAACTGCTGCGCGTTGCTCTGATCGGCCGCAAAATTGCTGAAGGAAGCTGTTGATGAGTCGAACATCAGTGTCATCAAAGGTAGAGCAGCGTCAACCGCAACATCGCCTGTGAGTGCGATAACGTACAAGAAGATGTCAAGGCGGTTCGCGTATTGGAAAATTCGCTGTCGATGAGTCAGTTCAATTCAGCGCAGATGCTCTGATTGACCGCTTGCGAAGTAGTCCTTAATCCCCCCCTCCTTCTCTTTCTCTGGCTTGTTCTCTGCTACCTCAGATGAGTTCGCATCGTCCGACAAAGGCTTTTTGAGCTCGACCTTGCTGAGCATGTTGTCCGCTGTAGATGCCTGCGCACCTAGCGACTTCTCAAAATCAGGCATCTTTGGTGGGTACACTGGTTCAGCTGCCTTCCCTGGCATGTTCGATGATGAGATAATAACGAAGCATCAAAAATGAAAAGGTAGGTGAGTGTTAAATACCGGCACAAACACTCGAAGCGCTGTGGGAAGAACCTTTGGCATGTACTCACGGGTCCTGAAATCTCTGCTAAGCCGGAAAGAACATCTACGTGAGCGTCCTTCCAAGTGAAAGCGCTGAGCACAATCTGCTTCGTTGTCAGGCTCTATGGTGGTCAGTACATCATTTGGCCGCGTAGTCATGAACGTCATTATCAGCTATCAGCGGAAAATGGACTGTCTTTTGTCTACTCCAATCAAATATATCAGATCTCGCGTGTAACCGAGACTACAGGTCAGCTGACCAACGCTAGAGGTCGGTCGACCAATGCGCATAATTCCGCTTTCCTGAGCTACTGGTAATGTAATCTAAAATCATAGAAAACAGCATCGATAAACAGAAGATTCTTGAATTCAGTCCAGTCTTTATTAATCGTTTATTAATATTTGATTAATCTGATACAATCTGATTCATTGTAGTTATACATGAATGAAAATCATTCAAGTGATCAAAATTCAGAATCAAGTGATGCTGAAAATGTTGTCGTGAAAGAAAAGAAAGATAATCACAACATCATTGTATCAGCGCTGTTGAGAATTGAACCTAATATAATTAAATTACTCAATGACTGTGGGGTGAAGTTTCACGAAACATCGTTTATTCGAGGGTTTTGACTACTACTTACGAAGTATTATCTTTTGAGCTGTGACTGCTAGTTGAGACGTACCATCTCTCTACCTTGAAGTCGACAGCGAAGCTCTTCTAGTCAGTAACAACGCTGATCTCAGAAGCTAGTCAGTATCGTATCTACCTAAGGTACCTTCTTTCCATCATCTAAGGTATGCGCAGGGTTTCCGCGCACTTTAACCTAGTAAGGTTAGTTACAGATAGTATCGGGTTTAGCGTGCTGAAAAGGGCACTAAGATAATTACTCAAGAAGTCGTAGTTAGCGTGCACGGAAACAGTACCTTGTACAAAGTCTACTTAACATAGAAGTTCTCTGCTTCGAAGTCTACCTTCTACGAAACCACCTCATCTACGCCTTCGCCTTCGACGCATTCGATCGTTCAGCAGAAATTACTAAGATCACATAATTGATGCTCTGTTCATGATTCACATAAGCTCAAATCGTTCTATCAACGTGAAGTTCTCGACTTCGAAGTCGATCTTCTACTACGAAGTCTTCTCATATACCTCACCTGCGTCTTTGCTCAATTGTTTGCTCAGATGAGAATTATAAAGTACTAGAATCACACGATTGATGAACTACTCTGTCTGTAATGATCATAATATCTGTCATTTATACATGTGTCTACTGTTCAATTATTTGCTCAGATGAGAATCCTAAAGTACTACTAGAATCACACGATTGATGAACTACTCTGTCTGTAATGATCATAATATCTGTTATCAACGCGTCTTAATATTTTGTCATTTAGCTATTGATCTAGTATTGATTGGTCATTATCTAAAACGCGTCTTCTTTACCTTGTTATCTAGCTATCGTTCTACTAGTTATATCTTCGCTTCTTGCCTTCTCTGTTCGGGATAAACCTACTTCGCCTTCGCCTTCGTCATCACCTCGCTGTTCACCCAAGGATCAGGTTGATGCTCAAGGGACGAGCATCAGATGGGTGGCGGGGGGGCGGGGGGTGGGAGGTCATGGAGGGGTTGATCGTGGAGTTGAGAGCGAGACTCAGGCTTTACGGTACCAACGGTACTGTTCAAGAACGAGCGCGATCGCATGCGCAGCAAGACTATAGTTTTCCCCTTCAATTTCCCTACGTCGCGCTCGTATTCAATTCCTTCACGACCTCCTCCTCATCCCCACCTTACACCCCACCGGCTTCCTCAAGAACCCTTCCCTCGTCTCCAACGGCCCCTCCATCCTCAGCTCAAACTCATAATGCCTCCCCACCGTTGCCACAATAAGCGCCAGCTCCATTTCCGCCACGTTCCTTCCGACACAAGCTCTGGGCCCGTAGCTAAATGGGATGAATGCTGCTTTTTGCTCATCGGTCAGCTGGCCGTCTTCCCAGCGCTCGGGCCGGAAGCTGTCGGCGTCGGCGCCCCAGATGGGCTTGGAGTGGTGAATGGTGTAGGCGGGGACGGAGAGGGCGGTATTGGGGGGAAAGTGATGGCCGAGGATGGTGACGCCGGGGCCAGGAGGGACAAGGCGGGGGAGACCGAGGGAGGAGGTGCTGTGGATGCGGAGGGTTTCGGAGATTACGTTCTGGAGGCTGGGTAATGTTAGCTAGAACCCAGGGATGAGAGTAGGCATACATACTATGGCAGATCCTTGACTCTGTCAAAATCTGGTACATCCACCCCCGCTGGAATAGCCTCGTCGAGCTCTTTTTGCAATTTTGCCATGACGCCTGGGGTTTTCAAACACCAGTACAGCAACGCACAGCTCGTATTGCTTGTCGTATCGCTGCCTGCGATCAATTGAGTCAAGGCCTCGGCGGTCAACTCCTCTCTGCCCAGTTTATTGCCATTCTCATCTTTGCCTTCCATCAGCCTTGCCAAAAGATCCACCCTCTGGTTCTCCTCCGTATTGTTCAATCGCTCATTTACTCTTGCGACTGCAATGCCCGCTAGGTTTTCCACAGCCTCAACTCCATCCCGAAAGAAACGATCTGGTAGCCATTTGGCATAAGGTTTGAGCGCGGGATAGCATCCCAGGGTTGCAGATACCTCGCCCCGGCGGTTTAATACTTCAATCGCAGGTGCGTATGTGGGTGGGCTATCGGGAGTCTTTCGGACTTCGGCAATGTCTTTCCCTTTTTTTAACATGCCAAACGGCGCTCCAAATGCCTGACATCTTATTAAGCAAGCTGTATCCGTTTTGTGTTGGTTGATGTACTGACCAGGTCTCCAATGATATCAAATGCCAGGTAATTGAACCAGTGCAGCGAATCAATCTCCGCGTACTCTTGCCCTGCCTTTGTTGCCGTCTCAGAGATGCGATTCCATTGCTTGATCAAGTCCTGTAGATTTGAAACCATGTACTGCTCGAATTGAGAAATCGACTTGGAGCTGAAGGTATGGGAGACTGTCTTGCGTTTGCGAGTGTGTTCTGCACGATCACGGGTGTTGAAGAGACCGCGTTGGATGGATACGAAGGCATCGTAGTAATCACTAATCCGATGAATGCTTTAGCATTGGTCCAAATACAGGACGCACGTGCTCTCAATATAAGACATGGAAGCATGGCTCACGCAGTGAACAGAACAAAAGATGGTCGAACCTTTTCGTCCAACCGCCAGTATGCGAGTATATGACCGGAATAGCAGAAGCATCCGCCACCGAAACATGTTCTGGCTGGATCCGAACCAACGGACCATATTTCTTGTGAGCATTGTCGACTGCAAGGTAGCGTCTACCACGCCTGCATTGATACAGCAGCCATAGGTTCGAAAACGCTGCAGGAAAAGGTGAGGGTATATCATGAATCGCACGCGACCTGATATACGGGAGCAGGTAGTATATCAGAGGGATGAGGAGGAGAGTATAAGGCGTTGAAAGCGGTGAGAGAAGCATGTTCGCCCAGCTTCCACTAAAGAAAATCAGTGTTTGTAGAGAGAAGCAAGATTCTGGGACAACGGACTTGTCGTGAGAAGGTGCAGCATTGCTGTACAAGGAGTGTTTGATAGTCCAAGCATGCTAGTATCCGATGAATTCCTTTTCCGAGCTCTACGTAAGGTGAGGTCGAGGTATTCCGTAACAACGAGTGAATCAGCTCCCAAGCTACAGTAACCCCGCAAATTCGCGGGGTGACGGGGCAGCCGAGGAAAGCGGACACCGGACACTTGGCGGTTGACAGCACGGTAATGTTTGAAGGTAAGTGAGGATTAATGGAAGACTGAGGTTGTGGACAATGATACGAGATATGAGATATGAGATATGAACGACAGCGAGGGATAGATGTCGCTTCATGCGTATGCGCATGCGCATGCGCATTCAATGTCTTACATATCCACATTCGACTAAGCCTACCTTAGCGAAGCGAGGCTGGTGGGCTGCATCGACGAGCAACGGCGGCAATACGGTAAGATCAGAGCATATTCCAAATCCTTATATCCTTATATCGTTAACTCGTAGTATGTTATGTTCAAGACTACTTCAAGAAACAGATCCAGAAATCCAGAAATCCAGAAGACGTGTACATATAACCCCGTTTCAAGCAAGCTCCCCAGCTTTCTTGTCCTCCACGACTCTCTCCCTTGTGATACTGCCTGTGCTCGATCCTGCGCTTTCATTCGTGGTTTTCTTGCCCTCAATCACATTCCTTACTGGTCCAAGCATCGTGTGCTCGATGTTTACCTGCACAGCACGTTAGTCCATATTCTCAATGCTTGCCAAAAAAGAATTTACCTTGGGTCCTTTAAACCACTTTCTCGCGTCTACGATCCACCATATGACAGCAAATAGCATCGGCGCTCCATAGCAGAGGCATGTCCAGTTCATATTAGATGCACTGGAGGCTTATTAATGCCAAGGAGTACTGAAGAACGGAGGTACTGACTTGAGATTACCGCCAACTGAACTGGGCAGCATCAAGATAGGCACCATGAGGACCACAAATGCACAAGAAACCCCACCAACATATATGCTGTACTTGCCTAGATTCCACGGGCCGGGTCTAAATCGATCTCCTGCGAAGAATACCCGGATAGCTATCGGGATTGTGAAAGCTACAAACGCCGCGACGGCGCCAATTGAGAACAGAGCACCAACTGCCAAAGGTCCGCCGAAGATAAGCAATGTCATAAGGATTCCGATGCATGTGTTGAACCAGACAGCATTTACGGGCGTCTGAGTGGTTTTGTTGACGCGTTTGATCCAGAAAGAACCCGGGAGACAGCCATCACGAGCGTAGGCAAAAGTGACTCGAGATGCAGCGACCTGAAGAGTGTAAGCGTGAAGATTCTGCAAAGGGGGGGTTTTTTTCAATTGCATGGCATACCATATTTCCTTGACCCATTGAGAACGCGCATATAATTGTCAGAGCAAGAATAGCCATCGTAATCTTTTGAGGCATAACTTGTATGAGATAAGCTGCCCATCTATACGTTTTTTAGGAGTCAGCATTGCCTGGTTGGGCTGTCGAACTGGATTACACGATGTATCATGAGTAAGAAACAGGGAAGAGAAGCTCGATATGCTCCTGGCAAATTTCTGGAACCTCAGAACAAGGCCTGGAAAGAATGGAGTATCACTCCAGAAACACGTACGGTTGGCCAAGGTCCGAGCCTAGTACTTCCCCGATGTCGACAACAGTGTAGGCAACAACCATCTGCAAAGCCCAACCAAAGACACCTCCGATGCCGCTAGTGAGGACTATTGCCCTTGGCGAAGCAATGTTGGCGTTGGAGCATTCCTCGCTCAAATGGAAAGGTGCATCATATCCACTACGACGATAGCTTAGCATTCGTATTCAGTCTTGTGAGATGAATTTCGAACCTCATAGTCCAGATGACTGCAACAAAACTCATGAGGAGAGCAACGCCGTTGGAGAAATCCGTACCCGCGTAAAAGTCATTCCACACACTGCTTGATGGGATAAAGCGAGGCAGACCCTGGTCCGTTCTCTTGGTTGCTCCTGGAATCAAGATGATTACTATCAGCAGGCCAATGAAGTTAAAAGAGGAGCCCCAAGCGTTGAAATTTGCAATCCATTTCGTAGGCATGCTGCTGATACACCCGTGGATGAGCATTATCAACGTGGTGAGAAGAAAGACCTGGTAAGGCTGCGGGACGAAATTGGGGTTCTGTATCGAATTCGCGGCCAAGATCATGGCAGCCATGGCGTAGTCGATCGAAGGCGCGGCGGTGACCTGGCCACACCAATTCGACCAGCCGGTCAACCAACTCGCCAGAGCTGCAGAAAAGATTAGTAAAGCCATTGAAATGCTAGGTGGAAAACAAACGGCCATATCCGCTGCTGGGTGTCAGTACAGAACCAGAGGTCTTCTGAGCCGAATACAAACTTAGGAGCAAGAGCTGCAGCTGCATAATACAAACCGCCGCTCGTAGGCATTGAGGAGCAAATTTCGGCCATACTCATGCTTACGCATTGAATGAAGATCATGGCGATGAGCCATCCCCAAACCATCCCAGGAGTCCCAGCATAGCCCATTCCCTGTCAAGATAATCAATTCCGTCTCCAAACCACTTGCTCCCCATCGCAAACTCACATAGTAGAGGGTACTCGCAAAACTGGGAAGTAGACCCAGAACAGCGAAACTGACAGAAAATGTCGTCCACAAGCTGAATTCCCGCTTGAACTCAGGCTTATAACCCAAAGCTGCAAGGACCTGTTCATCTGCGTTCAATTCGCGATCGAAAACAGGAACCTCGCCGTCGGGCAGCACTGAAGTAACCGGCTCCTCCGCAACCGACTGGTTCTGTCGTGAAGCAGTATAATTTCGTATCGTATTCATGATTCAGAGCGATGGCCGTTGGTCCTACGTGGAAGAGCCTTGAGATCGCCAAGGAGGAGATTTGAGGGAAGTCGGATTGTACAAGTAGAGGTTCGGGGATGTTCGTTATCGATCTTGCAGATGAGTAAAGGCATGCTGATTGGACGAAATGACTATTGTAATAGTGACCAGTTCTTTCAGGCGTGCGTTCGAGGTGTCCAAGTCTCTTTTATATCGCGATAGGCATGTCTAACAAAGACTCCATTAGGGCAAGTCCTTATCGTTTTCCCCTCTCTTCGGTCCTTCGAGCTTACGATTGGTTATGCCATCCACCCTCCAAGCTCGTTTAACAACGAGCCCAAGACGCTCGACCCAGACTACCCTGGACTTGCATCTCACAGGGAGACTTGCCGTATCTCAAGCAACTTTAACTTACAGACTTGTTGCGATCGAACGGGTCTCGGTTAGATATCTCGTCGGAAGGACGAGCCACTTATGGTAAGAATGCACGTGATCAACTCCGTTCTTGGTAGATATGAATACCGATTCTGAGGTTTACATATTCCCATCTAACTATACCATTAAAAGATACTGGCCCCATCCAGCGTATTAATGTATTCAAACGCATCGATTACCCAATGACCGAATTCATTGTGTGAGTGCAGTGTACCCACTTGGAGGTGAAACCAGCTAAACTTTTAGCATTTTGGATATATCGTCAAGAAATGGTCGAGCCGATGGAGTGGCCCTCAGGTCGATCCTCCTAACTGTCCTCAAGTGACGCTCAGGATGTTCTGGCAGGACTGCGTCAGTCAATATTCTATGCTGAAGAGAACGCCAATTTCCTTGTACTGTTGGTGATCTGAAAATGCCTAGAGTTTCAATTTGCCTATATTGTATAACGCTATCGCCAAAACACATTAGAACCAGATATACAATCGCGCATTCTTATCAACTCTTTAAATCCTACGATATTCGTAAAAGCCGGGTACAAGTATGTACAACTCCACTAACATTGACCAAAATTACTGTCCAGGCTTTGTTAATGGCTCTTATATACCGTTTTGCTGAAATTCTCTATCGACTATTTTTCGGGTTTCCAGATCCTTAGGAATACTGTGTCTCCTGTCATATCACCTGTGGAGGGAGCCTGTTGATCCGTGTGGTGGATATAATCGCCGCCATAAACAATAGTGTAACTATCATACATAGGCGGAATAATAAATGTCCTTCGGAGAGTTTGCTACCTCTTGTTCGGGAGGGATGATCATCCAGCTGAAGACGATGACGCAAAGAATTGTCCAATGGGGCAAGGAAACTGAGATCAACCTTTCTAAAGAGCACTTTCGAAAACGGAAGAAGAGCTGATCATACCAACACGACATTGTGGGATAAGTGATTTGTGGCCCTGTGTGAGATGAAAACAGAGTGCCCTGGGTTGAGTGGGGCGAGCGATGTGGTGAAGTGTGAGATTTTCCAAGTAAGCGTGCATTGATGCGCCAAATTCCAGTTTCTAGTATATTGAATCAAGTGATCCCAGCTTGCTGCTCTTCGCGCTTGGGGAGGATTGCTCGCGGAAGCCGCAGCGAAGTGCTCATGTCGAGAATGATTATCAGCACATAATTTGGGTTTGGGATCCTGGGAACATCAAACGGCCTCCATGTCAGGCCTGCCAGAATTGAACCGCCTCGCAGTCTCTTGGAGTACGGCAAACTTTCCGAGCACTTGCTGGCGCTGTCTTCCAAAGAACCTCCCGGACTTCTCGCCCGACCTTCTCTATTGAGTCCATTGCCCAGATAACGTCTAGATGTTCGTATTCTTCTATTACCTTAGAGTGGACAACTCGAACGTGTGGCTCCCGTCCCCGCTCAAACCGTCGCAGCAGCCTTCGACCATCCACGAGGTCATCAGATCCAGCAACCCAGAGAGCAAACGGAGGCACTTGATCGTCGTACCACGCTTGCCGTCCTCGTGGTTGCTGATCTTTTGTCTCAGGGTCAGGTGGGGTAGTCTCGGTTAAGTGGGCTGTTCCATGTCCGTAGTAGTTCTCCATTTCATCTTCTTCGTCTTCTTTTTTGAGTTCGTCTCTTGTAGCAAGGATGCATTTCTGGGAAGCAAAGCATTCGCGGCCAAGCCACCAACGCATGGCCTCAGCGCTGACGTAGACTGGAGCAAACTGGAACATTCGATCTCGAAGCTCTCGCTCCCAGCGAAGGTCCGACCAGTTGAAGAGGAAAGAAAAGACACGGTATCCCATCGCACCATAAAGAGCTCCAGGTAGGATTGAATGCATGGTCATCATAAACGGAATAAAAGCATGTATCCCAAAAAACAGGCGGAACATGCCATGTGATATGATACGCATGAACTTCAGGTACATTTTTCCGATCAAAGGGCCAGCGTATACTGCAGGCGCCAATGCGCAGAACACACTAATCTTCTTCCCAATATCCGGCCTCTGTTCTTTCGCCAAGGCAACGAAGGTCTCTGTAGTCCCCTGAGAGTGACAGACAAGACCCAGCTTTTCAAACCCTGTCTCGGAGAGAACCCTTGAAATGAATGCTGGCAGGTCCATGACACCCATTTGGCGGATATTCCAGTTCCACATTCGAGGATCATCGTAGGTCAACGTTCGATGCTCAGGTTTAAAGCCACATCTGTTGTTGCCAAGCCAGACATCGAATCCACTAAGTGAGTGGTTTAGCATGTGCTCCTAAAGCATTCAAGATGGTCATCACCTCTTGCACAGGAAAAAAGCTAAACTGTCATCGTCGTTCGTACAGTAGGCACCAGCGCTTTGTAGAAGACCATGTACTAACAATACAGGATATCTTCGCTTGCCGTCGACATATTGAGCTCCAGGTGTTCCATTTATCAAACCATTTTCCACGTGCGTCGATAAGAAAACCACAGGCTTTCCAAACCCCCGATGTTCTGCTGAGGCCGGCTTATATTCGAGAGGATTATAGACATGCCACAACATTATAATAAAGCCATCCTCCGTTTGAACTTTATATTCCTCAATGTCTAGACCCACCCTTCTCGCATAATATCCCACATCACAGACCAATGGGTCCTTCCCCCCTTCTGTGGGCACATGTCCATTGTTTTGGCCAGCCTCTTCTTCATTGCGGTCTCCCAGTTTAGATAAACTGTGTCTGCGCCTTTTCTGGCGCCTCCATGCCCGAGCTTCAGCCTTTCTCGCTTCTTTTCTTCTCTTCTCCTCCTCGTAAAAGGGTCGTCGAGCGTTTGGATTTTTCAAGGTCAGGCGCATACCGATATGCTCAAACATAAGTGGTATCGAGGTGAACACTGAGCCAAGAACAATCACACCAAGGAATGAGAGCGAGAGGAAGAACGAGGTGAATCGGAAGCCATAGCATTGGAGATTTCGGAGTATCGATGGAGGACCATACAATGGTAACTCAGGAAAAAGTGGATTGGTTTTTGAAGGAGGAAAAGCAGTCCGGAACGGTGCCTCTGCTTTTGTAGATTGTGGAGAACCGGGATCGTATTCGCTGGGGCCGTCCCCAGTGTACTGCGACGTAGAACGCTCGGGAGTTTTGGCTCCACTCTGACACCTCTCTCCTGGTGAATCCTTTTGCTCGAGCTTATCTTTCAGCCTGTTAAGCTCCACAGCTTCCTCGAGGGGAACTGCTGGCAGTCGGTTACCATTAGCTGTTTCTATTACCGGATCCCTAGGTGTAATAAATCTAGCCTCAACAGCAGATGTCGCTGAAGCATTACTATCCTCAGGATTGTGGGGTAGGAGTGACAATTTCTCCGCGTGCCGTGCATATTGGATGGCAGCTGTGGCCTTGGCATCTGCAGCCATTGGGAAGGCGCACACCGTTAAGGCCAAGTGGATAGCAAATCTAAGCAATACATATTATCTATTGATAAAGTGTAAATCTCTAAAAGGTATGTTTTCTACAGTAGGAAGCTATCTACATTCTGTGCTGCAATTGGCGCTAGCCCCAATTGGGCTAGCGGGCAGCGTTCCTAATTAGAAACTATGTTCCTAATTGGACGACTACTCCTCCTGCTCCTACTATTGCTTTTACTACAGCTTCTATTGCTTCAACATCTATCGTGTATAATATCTACTCTTTACAACGCAATGAGTTGAAAACAAGGCAGAAGAAATTGGCAGTAAGATTAATGATCAACAATAGACCATGATCAAATCAATCACAGCATGGCGCTCTGGATTGTCCACGAGTGACATGTGACAGCACATGACCGCACGTGACCACCAAACTTCCTCGTGGTTTTCACAAATGCTTCATTACCTTAAGTACCTTACTATGCTTCTATTGATGTATTGTTGAAAACTTTGGTGAAAAAACAAAAGCATTCGTCTGATTACCTACCGATTTTAGGTAGTAGTGTACTTTCGTAATTCAAAGACCAATCTATTTCGCGTATCACTTTTTCCAACTCTTCTCATCGCACTTAAGTTACATTAGATTACACTCCGCTTGAAGCTCTCACGTTGTCGAGGTAGATAAGACTTGGTGTATTCCTTTAAATATGATGGAGAGGCAAAAGACGGTTTCGCTCAACCGAGTCGCCATACGAACGCTGTTTTTTTTTTGGTGACGCAACCCGACTATTCTAGGTTTAATATAACAACCACGACAAAACTCATGAGACCAGAATCGGTCAATTCATGGGAAGGTCTTAACCGCCTATGCTCCTACGAGTTATATATTCCCCAGGGGAACAATCATCGGCAGTTTGTAAAGTGGACTAAATTTTAGAGTTTAGCTAAAGTGACATTTGTTGCTTAAAGCTGGATAAAATCGGGATTTTAGCTGATCTCGCTGAATTGAGTTCTGCTTTTGTCAATAAAATCTGCATTTGTTCATATGTCACTGCACTGAATCTCGCTTTTGTCGATATAATCTGCATTTGTTCATATGCGCTGAACTAAATTCGGCTAACTCAGCTAATTCAGCTAATTCAGCTAAAATATTTACCTACATGCTTACCACCCTACTCGCCCACCTACTCGCCCACCTACTCGCTCACCTACATGCTCACCACCCTACATGCTCACCACCCTACTCGCCCACCTACTCGCTCACCTACTCGCCCACCTACTCGCTCACCTACATGCTCGCCCACCTACTCGCCCACCTACTCGCTCACCTACTCGCCCACTCTACTCGCCCACCTACTCGCTCATCTACTCGCCCACCTACTCGCTCACCTACATGCTCACCACCCTACATGCTCACCACCCTACTCGCCCACCTACTCGCCCACCTACTCGCCCACCTACTCGCCCACCTACTCGCTCACCTACTCGCTCACCTACTCGCTCACCTACTCGCCCTATCAAACGCCCTACCAAACGCTCTATAAAACGCGTCGATCGAGCGCATAAAACACGTCAAACAGTGCTTCAAACAATGCTTTCTACTGAGCTTTTCACTGAGCTATCTACTGAGCTTTCGACCGAGCTATCTACTGACCATTCTACTGACCACCCTACTGACCATCCTACTCACCACCCTACTCACCACCCTACTCACCATCCAAGAATCAAATTTGTTCCCTATCGAGCATCAAATATGACCCTATTGAACATTCTACATGGCTCTCTATCGAACATCCTACATGACTTCCTACCCCATTAGTTTACCCATTAACTCCCTCATTGACTTTCCCATTAACTTTCTCATTAACTTCCTCATTGACTTTCCCAGCGCATATATTAAACTGTGTAAATAGCTATTATTTAGATAGTCAAATTAATTATTAATTATTCAACGTTGCAACTATCAATGCTACAAGAGTCAGAATCGTGTTTGTTGAATCAAACGATAAAGGCGCATACTGCGCTCATAGAAATTCTAGAGATTTTAGCGCTTTTATGAATATGCCTCAGCTAAAATCGGCGCAAATCTGAAACATGAGATTAAACGGATATTTGGGATATTGACCGCTAAAAGCGCTAAAATCTGTCTCTGCCACCCTTTACAAACTGCCGATGATACCTTACCCTTATTACAAGAAGGTTGTTTCCACGTCACAGCAAGACAGGTACCATGTAAACAGGAAGCGCGTGAAGTGCAAGAAGAGCGTGTGTCACACTACAATAATATCGATAGCATTAGAAAGAGTCAAGGCAAAGCCTCGATGAAATTCCCAGAGTGTGCTTTCAGCTTCTACCATAAGTTTCTTTTAATTCCATGCAACAACTTGTTTTGCAATTTTACCTTATCAAGCCTGTTCATGTCTCGTTGTCCTTCGTACCGACGCAATGATGAAATACTACTCAACGTTCTTCCTTGTCTGACCTAGAACGCTGTTGGAAAGCAAGACTCATCTTGTGCCCGTTTCTCAAAAAATTCTGCAAAGCACTCGAAAACCCTCCGGTCTGTTGAAGACCCATTGTGACCCAGCTTTTACGGTCCGTTGTTCGTGACGTTCGCAAGAAATACGACCAATACAGCACAGTAACTAAGAACATTAGAGCCTATGAGTCGAAGCTAGGAATAGATCTGATCCTTGGCTGGTTATAAGTAAAAACTTACGCAGCAGAAGCACCTGAGATCTCATGTCGTTGAGCTCGTGTGAACATCGAGAGGATGGCCGAAAATATGAGAGTGAACACGAGCAGGATGCCAACGTGTATTGCAACCAATGTGTCGTTGTGGATACTGTTGCTGAGTCTATACAAAATGTAAATGGGGACCACAAGCTGCACGATAATCATAATAGTAATAATGAGGACGACAAAGTACTCGATGCGCTCTCTTGTGTAGTATACCTCAACGCCATTCGATTTATTCCGGGTTTCTTTCGAGCAAAAGATATACTTCGTTGCCAGATTAGGTCTTGTCCGAGGGAAACACTAAAGCACTCACCTTCACGGGTTTGCAATTGATCGCCCTTAACAGCCTCTCTACCCAAGTGTCGAGCCAAGCATGTTCTCGACCGGCACGCAGTGTCACTATGTCTTCTTTTTTGTATATGTATGAGCTTTCGTCTGCGACTAGGGGCTTCTTATTGTTGATATAATTTTGGACGCTTTGGTAGTCGCCGGCGGCAGGCTTGTTGAAAGACATCAATTGCTGCGCAGCACAGAGAACCTGGGCTACGGTTCCAAGAGTTATTGAGGATGCGCTGATAAGAGATGATACTTGCGGTTACCGTATTCACAGAATTTGGTTTCAATCTTTCCCAAAAGTTCTTTTCGAGGTCTGCCATCCTCCTCGGATAGATCTCTGGTGCGCAAGCTATCTTCATCTTTTCGTCGCATTGCCTTGTCCAAATCATCTAGTCGTTCTTCCAACAATCTCAGTTCATCTTGCTTCTCGAGCAGAACACGGGCTTGGACAAAGCCGAAACGGCGGTAGAGCATAAAATTCTCATCGCTGTCTAAGAAGGCCGCAAGTTCTGGGTAACCTTCCGGGCATTCTTCTACTACTTGCACTTAGCTCGCAACCGAGTAAAAGGTCTGTTGACTTACACGATCTTACAATGGGCTGCCGCGCGGGATCAGTGGAAGAACATTGGACGAGGCCTGTTAAACCTGACCATACAGAGTGTGCCGCTTTGCAGAGATTGCAATAGATGGCTGGTTATGTTTAGCATGGGAAACCCGTGATGGACTGTTCATAGACCTAATATATGTATCGAGCAGTGCTTTGCCGGCAGTACGCTTTGTACGTCGCCAAGAGAAGCAGAAGTAGTTTCTGTCGGAGAATGCTCGGTTACCAAATCCCCCGCTTCCATCAGGAGAACCTTATCAATCGGAGAATCCATCCGTTCCAAATGATTGTTGGAGTATAGCTGCAATAATATTCAGTTAGTGAATGGTGTGTAAATTTCAAGATCACAGTTTGGATATGGAGCCACTATATATTCCACTATTTCCCTCACGGCAGCCTTGAGCATGAAAACCAATCAGACTGTAAAAAAGGCAAACAAAATTCAGTCAACCTGTCCGCGCACATTAGATGTCAATCAGTCTCCCTGCGATCGCCGCAAAGATGACTCCGCTACCCATTCACCATTGTCATAAGTATTCCCACTACTATCATTAAGCTTGTACAGCCATCTTCCCTGCCCATTCTTCATTCTGTCAACAATCTTCGTTTGAAACCAGCCAGGCTCTGTGGTCTTTAACCAAGCAATATCGTCTTTCTTAAACTTTGCAGTAAACTGAGGAATCAATGAGTGGTGATATTGATATTTGAAGGAGCTCTACAGTACTTCTCGAGGTTGTGGAGCATCGGGAACATGTGAACGGCCATTCGAAGCTTCTTCTAACTGTATCGGATCAGCTTCGGGGTCTCAAGAGTAGTCACGGCCTTACTCCAGAGCTCTCAGCCATGACAGTCTTCTCCGTATATCGCCACTAGTACCGGTACCTCGGATTTCTATCGGGCCTAGGGCAGAAATACGTGGGAGTGCCACGCACAGAGCCTCGTCAATGGAAGGCTAAGCTGTGCAATCTGAATAGTTGGCAGTGAGGCATAACACGGAAGCGCAAGCCTCGAAGGATCAGGCAATTGGAGTTGTGTGTGTCTTAATGCATACGCTTTGACAAAAGTTGAGTACGGCCGATTTCTTTACTCTTGGTACGTTCAGCCTTTATTGAAATCCTGCTCATTCACTGAGGCTCAAGAATGATACGATTATGGGTGACCTTTGCCTAGGATCTTATCTTTGAGAGTTCAGCTGCGCCAATGGAAGCTTTGTGCGACCACACCGTCGGGAGAGTGAGCGGGGGAGCAATCTATCCAGAGGTCTAGGTTTTTTCATCGGGCACACGATCGCTTGGTTACCCCTAGGAATATCCCCCTCAGTGGTTGGATTGGCCATCGATTTACGATAAGGTTTCTCTTCGAGTCGAGTCGAAGCTCTTTTCCTTTTGAACTAGACCCTTGAATGATGGTGACCATAGACTGTAAAAGCTGTAATAGTATTGGCAGCTGTTATTTCAGCGCATGTTTATCGTACACCCTCATTATAATACATGTGCTAGAGAAGCAGCGCAATCATGAAGAGCTGAGGAACCGGTCTAGCCTGCCCTTTGTTACAAGTGCATTCCAGAGTATACCTCCGACAGCAAACAAAAGTATTGGAATATAGCAATTGCTTTTCTTGTCCTCGTCGTGACTTACATGCTTTTCAAACTTGACGACAGAGCTCTCAGCTCCAGGTACGCTCGATATAGGACTCGGGGGTTGGAATTGCCCCGCTGAAATATTTGGAATCACTAGGGGAGAAAGCTGCGTACGTCTCAGCGTCTGATCCATCCATTTCTTTGCAGCAGCGCGCAATATTTGATTTTGCCGAGTGTCGAGCAGACATACGCGACGAGCAGGCAGATGCCGATCTTTGATCAAATTTTTGAACAGCTTAGATATGTTCTCGACCTTGTCTTCGTCGAGGGGTTCATCCATGAGTATACGAAGATCGAGGTAATCGACTACAGTCTCTGGTTCGTCCTCCGAAGTACTGGCGAAATCCATATCCACAGTTGGATCTGTGACAGGTACAGGTGCGATAACTATGTAATTCAGTGAAGCAAAGCCACGACGCTCGTATAATCCGGGTATTTGATTTTCTGGGAAATCAGGAGACTCAATAATCTTCTGCCTGAGCTCCGATGTAGTGAAACCACGAGCTTCACCAGAAAGATCCTCCAATGCCGAGATTAGCCCAGACGTGAACGAGTTGACCCCAGGTATTGGCGTCGTGGAATTAGCACTCGTCGCGCCCAAGAATTCCGAACGACGGCATGGCCAGTGCTTTTGACTGCGACCTCGTCCTAAGATTCCCGCATCGCAGCAGTCGAATATGACCAGAACATCCGCGTCGGTGTCGTCGATGATGGCCTCAGCGTTGCGCCACACAACCTCGGCTCTGTTTGGGCCCTTGGACAGTTTCCCAGGAACTCGGCTCCTGAGATACAATGTTAGGACACGACCGAGAAGCTATTGTAGGATCATGATTAGTGCTTACCCCGCAAGATGAAGCGTGCCAGTACCATCGCCAGCGAACCCATGCCCAGCGTAGTAGATTATAATAAGAGTATGCTCGCCATCCTCACCATCCACAAGATCCATCAAAAAGGTTTGGACTTGGAACTGCGGTCTCTTACCATCAATGATCTGCTTGTGGTAGACCTTGAAGTTGTATCTTGTTTCGAAGACTTGATGAAGTCGTCGCACCTGACTTGATTAGTTGGAATTCGTTGTTACGGTGCGTAGTGGCGGCATACCTCTTCACCCGTTTTTAGGTCATCCAGTTTCTCATCCCAAGAAATCAAAAGGACTGCAACCTTCTTATGTGGGGAAGTCCTACCGACATTTGCCATCTGCTTGTCCCATCTCATCTGGAATCGGCCTTGTTTGGACTCGGCCGGATCCTGAAAATCCTCCCTTATTGGCATTGCGTCCGATATATCTTTGATTTCAATGCTTGGGTTCGTACAGGTGTCCCTCCTATCCATGATCTAGGCTAATGATAACAAGAAGGTGATGAAGACTTGATGGCACTGGGTCCATCTCTTATGATGAAGAATAAGTATCCAGCAAGTGGAATCAATCGCCTACCAGGAACGGCTGTTTACAGCACAAGTCGACGGGTGGGGTGTCCTGACAAGGCACACAAGTTGTCATGCACAGCCTTCGCGAGAAGAACTTTAGCGCTTCTTGGGTCCTTGTTAGTCTGGCATGTCAAAGTACACCGGAGACAGATGAGAAGCTTCACCTCTGATATAAACCAATCCCCGAACATGCTTGCTGAAGATCTAATTGTTGCACAACTCGGAGTGGCTATGTAGATGGCGGTGGTTTGCTGTGGGGCAGATTTTCCTGTCTAAAACTACCATTTCACATGGGCACGGAAAGCATAGAGTGAAAGAAGAAAGTAGACATGAAATCATAAGAAATTCGCAGCCGGTGCAATCTGTAAGACATTTTAGACTGCAGCCAGCGATAGCTCGAGGTACGGACGAATCTCTAAAGTAGGCCGCCGGAGTCTTGCGCAATCTGAACGATGAGTTTGACTGTACCGAGTGTAATTCAGACGAGTAACTCTGTACATCTTCTAGAACTATGAGATGCGTAAAAGATCAGAAGAAAGTTTAATTCTTGCGCAAGTGCTCACAGTAAAGCACTCCGAGATATCCAACCTGCAACTCTCAGACCCTGTTTGGCACCCCCGGAGTGAGGATCAGGCGGCTGAAGAGCTGTCCAATGACAAAAAAACAAGATCATGACGGGGTCCCGGAAGGTTCATCTAGCGGGGGCGGACACATCAATTACATGCTCCTTGGGATTGCTGCCTGCTATCATAGCGACGTATCAGTGCAGTGGTTACCACTGCATTCCCTGCCGTCCATTGTATTTCCCTCCGTGTAAGCACAGCAACAAGACGGAGCAGCGAATCGTCCATGCCAGCAGGCAGATTTGCGGGGTTCGCAAAGTCCGCAAGTAGGGCAGACTCGTTTCGACTTGGAGACATACGTGTCACATACGAGTGACTGTACGAACCTAAAGAAGAAGCCATACGGAGTAAGGTAGCTAGGTAAGACGATGGTTGGGGATTTGAGCTTCTGCTTGACCTCAGATGTCGGTTACTTCCGTACGCTAGCACCTGATCTAAGGCTGTGTCACGTGCGCCCTTATTCGTATTCACCCCAATTTGCAGCACTGTAGGTACCTAGTATTAAGGTAGTATCCCCACTTAACACCCATAACATCAACCAGAAAAAGATATACTGATGACGTGCTGTAGGTGGAATGGAAGTGGTTGGAATTGGGGGAAGGGGGAAAAGGGGCGCTAGCCCTCATAGGTCTAGCTTGCTGCGAATTGGGGTGAATGTCGAGGCCTCTTAAGTCCGAGTGTAAACACCGCTCCGTAAACACACGCTTCATTTCATCAGAGTTACTACCCAACTTGCACGGTTTATCCTTTTCAGAGGCATCACCTTAGATACCCCAAGCTTGGTGCAACCGCTTGTTATTTTCCAAAGAAATCCTACCTCAGTCTGCAAGCATCAGCGGGCAAATCACCAACGCGACGAGGTCCCCACGGCTGGTCAACCCCGATGGATCGGACCTCGGCATAGACGGAATATGGGCACGCGCTACATGGGAGACTCGCCAGACCTCATGAGCACACCACAGGAGCTTCCCTGGTCATGAGCTTGGTCAGGATGGAGGATCAAGCTACAGTCATGGACCATCCCAAGAGAAGACGTCGAAGAAGAAGGGCTGACCGTCAGCCCATCTCAGCATGGCTTGCATTTACTGAGAACATCAAGGGCGACATCGGCGTTTTGTCTGACGACCTCTACTCTGATCTATTCAACCGTCATTCCTCTCGTGACGAACTCGATCATGAAACTTCTACTGTACTGCATGTTGCTATAAGCCCGTGGTCGCCACTTTCTCCAGACCTTGCAATAGATGCGAAATGGACGATCCTGCCTGTGACCTCTCAAAATCCTGATGTGGACGAAGCTAGCCGGCTACCACCATCTTCTATTCAATTCTCAGCTTCCTTGCTTGCACTTCACTCGTACAGCCAGACTTTTCTGGCGAATCCATCAGTCAGAGGTGTTTTTAAGGGAAGAAAAGGCTTTGAGATCCGGGCGTTGGATGTGGAGCCCATTACACTAGACGCTGTCTACATAACGGTCGACGGAATTGCTTTACAGAAGCATGATGAGATACAGAAAAGATTTGGTGGGGGCTTTGGAGCACACATTAACGGGTTCGGAAACAAAGGCAAAGGGAAAGGCAAAAGCAGGGCATTTCCGCATGAAGAAGAAGTAAACGGTTCTTACGCTACATCATCGGGTCAAGATCAAGAGGTTCGGTTAATAGCTGCTATACGCGAAGCGTTTCCTTCCTCGAGGGTCGTCAGACAGGGGGATCTACTTCCCTTGCCATTACCAACACACCCAATTACTCATGCACCTTTTCCTCCTTCTAAAATCACCCTTGCCGAACCTGTGAGTCAAGGCTTGTTATCCCCGAACACCAAGATTGTTGTCAATAGATTCTTTCACCAAGACCATGCAAGTCGGACCTTGACAGGCCAAACAAATAAAAGGCCCTTCCAAAGGGCGATCGTGGAGGAAGATGATGACACATCAAACGAACAATTCTTCTCTGCCGTAGAAGATGATAGCTATTCGCAGAAAGCGGTTTCCCAAAGAGATGACCTGATTTCAGATTCAGATAGCTCAGAAAAAGATGCTGGAAGTCTTTCGGATGATTCGTTAGAGAATATGATATCTATGAGTACCCCGGATCTACCGACGTTGCCCTCTGGCGCCATGTCTTCGATGACTGCCACAACACCTGGACCTGGTATGCCTGAATCAAATGATGTTAGTACCCCTGGCTCGATGTTTTCGAATCTCACGGCTACAACTGCTCGTCAAGGTTCTGCAGGTTCAGGAAAGACATTCCAAGTCAAAGGGCTTCTAGGGAAGATCTCCGATGACATACTCCATCCAAAGCCAGCAAGTGACGAGGATGAAGACGCTAGAGTCTTTGTAGACGTCAGAATGCTTGTCAAACTGGGCTGTTTCTCGGGTGATTGGATCAAAGTGGAAGCTGTTCCCGCAACCCCCATGAGCCAACAACGGCATTGGGGAATTGAGGCCTTTGGGCATGTTGACACGGAACCTGTTGGATTTCGAGCCTTGAAAGTCTACGGTATAGCTGATTTATCACCGAACGCAACGACCCAATACCTGAAATCAAACGTTCTGAACAGACGATCTAGTGTGACTGCACTTGCTAGCCGACCAAAACCGACAGCATGGCTATCACCAATTCTTCTTGCCAGCATTGGTCAACCTAATCTTCTCAGATTATCTCCTCTATCAAGTACTGCGAGGAAGAGCTCTTTCCGGACAGTGAACGATCGAGGAGGCGCATCTAAAGTTCTGGCGCCTCCTATCGCAAAGGAAGTTACACTACACAGGATATCTACTCCATTGTCTACAGAACGAACAATGCAGATGGGTATATTTACAGCACTGAAGCAACATTTTGAGTACAAGCGACGCATCCTCAGGCAAGGAGATTTCGTAGCTCTCGGGATCGACACGGGAGCTAGCAGGCTGTTCAATAAGAATTCAATGTCCCAGGACACTGATCGAGAGACCGAAGAATTACTGAACGGTGCACAAGATGGTCGTCTAGGCCAGGCTAGCTCACTGGGCGTCGCTTGGTTTAGGGTTGGCGAAGTACTTTTGCCAGCACCTAACGAGGACCAGCATTCCACCGACCAAAATAAATGGGGAGGTGTCGCATGTATTGAGCCGATGAACACGCGGATGGTTCAAGCCGGTAGCGAACAGAGCAAAGTCCCTGCAACTCTAGAGAACACCTGGGAATATTATCTTAGCATGAAATCGGCGCCTATATCACAGCTTTCTCTTGGTCATTTAGCGGAGTCTACAGCAGATCTACCCAAGCCATATGTCATGCCATTGCGACGTCGTCTCCGCGCGCTGATAGCTGCAGCTACTAGTCCGAGAGCAGTACGCCTTAGCATGGACCCAATGGTCATCCTTCTCTATTCAACCCAGAGGAACATTGGGAAAGCGACATTAGCTTCGCGTGCTTGTTGGGATCTAGGAGTGCATGTGTTCCCCATTGACGCTTACGATATATTATCGGAAGATGGCGCTGGAGGTGCCGAGATGAAGGCGGAAGTATCCCTAAAGAGCAGGGCAGAAAGAGCTATGAGCTGCGGTCCCGAATACACTGCTCTCCTGATCCGCCATTTAGAAGCGTTAACAGGTGATCGCATGGTTTCTGCGCTGAAGGAACTAGTGCAACGCGTAAGGGTACTTGTAGCTACTACTACCGATATTGACAGCATCTCTGATGGGATTCGAAGTGCCTTTACGCATGAACTGGAATACTTTGCGCCAGATGAAGGGGAAAGAGAAGGCACGTTGCGCGAGATTGTCGAAGAAAGAAACCTTAGGCTAGCAAATGACGTTGACCTGGGTGCGATCGCCATCAAAAGCGCTGCTCTTGTGGCAATTGATTTGGTTGACATTGTCGAAAGAGCCGCAGTCGCAAGACAAGATCGACTGGACAACCTTGTAAAAAGGAACACTCATGGTGATCCGCACTCGGCTCAAATTTTGATACGAGATCTGCTTGTCACTGGAGGCGAGAATGCTCGCTGTGTAACGAAATCCGATTTTGATATTGCAGTAGATGCGGCTCGTAAGAACTTCGCAGATGCAATCGGTGCACCGAAGATTCCGAACGTCAGCTGGGATGATGTTGGGGGGCTCGAGAACGTCAAAGATGCAGTTATGGACACTATCCAACTACCGCTTGAACGGCCGGAGCTATTCGCCAAGGGCATGAAGAAAAGAAGCGGTATTTTATTCTACGGCCCTCCCGGAACTGGCAAAACTCTCCTCGCAAAAGCCATCGCAACCGAGTTTTCGCTCAACTTCTTCTCGGTCAAAGGCCCCGAGTTACTCAATATGTACATTGGCGAGTCCGAAGCGAATGTGCGGCGTGTTTTCCAGCGAGCACGAGATGCAAGACCCTGTGTTGTCTTCTTCGATGAGCTCGATTCGGTCGCGCCAAAACGAGGCAATCAAGGCGATAGCGGCGGGGTTATGGACCGCATTGTCAGTCAACTTCTCGCCGAATTGGATGGCATGAGCGATGGCGACGAAGGGGCCGGTGGCGTTTTTGTCATCGGAGCCACTAATCGTCCAGATCTACTGGATCAAGCTTTACTCCGGCCAGGAAGATTTGATAAGATGTTGTATCTTGGCGTGTCAGATACACATGACAAGCAACTCACAATCTTAGAGGCTCTGACACGCAAATTCAACATGCATCCTGATGTGTCTCTTCGTCGGGTGGCCCAGTCGCTCCCTTTCACCTACACTGGGGCTGATCTCTATGCGCTTTGCTCAGACGCTATGCTCAAGGCCATCACAAGGCAGGCATCAGCTGTCGATGCCAAAATCAGAGCTTTGCCAAACGGCCCGGTGACGACAGCCTACTTCTTCGATCACCTTGCTACTCCAGACGACGTGGCCGTGATGGTCACCGAGGCAGATTTTTCGGCTGCGCAAAGGGAGCTTGTTGGAAGCGTAAGGTAAGACTCAGTCTCAAACACCGATTCCTATGAGATATCTTACTCATCGTCCCGCAGCGCCAAAGAACTAGAACACTATCAACGTGTCCGTCGGACTTTCGAAGGCCCCGCTACCAGACCTTCAAATGCGCACCCTCCAAACCCCCTACCACCTGCCAACCATACATCCCCACCCATGCCCACTCGCGCCAAAGTCAGACCCAAAAGCAGCATGCTCAAGGCTCCGATAGAACCCTCAAAGGGCAAAGGCAAAGCCACCCAGTGGGACAGCGACGAGGAAGAAGACGACGACGCATACGTTACCAGTAATGATTTCGGAGGAACGCCAGAGCGACCGACAAGAATCCCAAAGCCAGTGGATAGATTTGGGGTGGTGGGAGGGGACGATGATGAGGAGATGTATGCGTAGGCTGGATATAGTCGAAAAAGAGTAGGAGCTGTAAAATATGGCGTGTTCGGATTTGTATATATATATCACTTGGCTTGTCGTGGGAACAAGGTGGCTTAGAGTAGAATTGAAGAGAAGGCTTTCGTATATCCACAATAAAGAGATATTGTCTTAGCCTTTTGGGCATGCTGCTTCCAGAACTCCCTCGCAATATCGCATTCTATTTCTATTATACGAGAAACAAAAATGTCTCGGGTAACCCCCCAAAGAACCCCCGTCCTCCCACCTCATGTCGCAACAACCCCAAACCCAAAACCCACCTCCCCCCTACCCTTCCACCACCAATCTCTAGAACCCACCAGAAAAGAAAGAAAAGAACACAAAGCACATGAACCCCCCGCACGTGCCCACCTTGCACCACCTGCACGCGCACATCTCACACCCCCCCCGCACCTTCTTTCTTTAAAACACAGATCACATCCCCCCCCGCGACCCCAAGACACTGTCTCTGCGCCGGTCATATTGTCTCTGCAGGCACAATAAACACTGGTCATTCATTCTTTTTTGTTCGATTTCTTTGTCTGTTTCAGTGAGAAAGGGCGTGGGGTTTTTGACAATGAATGGGTTTAGGTCATGTTTGTGTTTTTTGGCTGGTTGGTTGGGGGGGGGGTTCTGCTTCAGGTCATGGTTTTGTTTCTGGCTGGTTGGGTAAAGAAAGGGGGGGGGGGCGGGTGATGGTGGTATATGGAGGTGGTGGGTTTGGGGGGGGGAGGTCCTTTCTGTTTCTATGCTTCCTTTGCATGGAATATCGGAGAGATTTTTTGAGATTTACTGCTGTTGCTGTTGCTGGGATCGTTCGTTGTTGCGTTAGGCTTTTGTATTGGCGATTAGGGCATTTCTTTGCTTCAGCAGCGCAGCACCCATTCCTCCGCTTTTTGAGTCTTCGGTTCTCCTCCTACTTCTTCCTTTCTTCCAACCTCTCCGTTGCTCACCTACGCTCTCAATAACGCTCTCCACACCCGCCTCCCCAGATCACAATGTGCTACCCAACACTAACACGCCTCCCCTCCTCCCCGCGGTCTACCCCTCCCATCCGGCCTCTCTCCTCCGCTAGCTGTTCCGCTACGTCCAGCTCTGCGAGCACTTGCTCTGCGCTGCCGCCTCGCATTATTGTGCGTACGCCTTCGCACCGACGTCGCGGGTATCCGAAACATCACAGAGGCTCGGATGAGTGTAGCGAGCTGCTTGCGGCGTATATGGCTGCCGAGGAGTTGAAGATGCTGAAAGAGAGGGAGAGGGAGAGGGAGAGGGAGAGGGGAAAGGCAGTCCCGCCACCACCACCACCACCCCCTCCCCCTCCTCCTCCTCCTCCTCCTCCGCCTCCACCACCGCCTACCCCCATAATCATCAAATTCGAACCCCCCTGTCCACCAAAACCGCAACCGCAACCGCAACCACAACCCCCACCGTCCTACTCCCCACGACGCCGCCGCACCTCCTGCGCCTCCGAAGTGTCTGTCCGCAGTTTCCGCGACGTCAAACGCAAAGTCGGCACCATATTCGATCGGTTAGCGGGGCTGGAGGCAGAAACGAAGGGGGTCAAGGAGAGCTTGGCGAGGGAGAAGGCGGTGAAGGCGAGGATGTGGGAGGAGGAGGTCGAGATGAGGAGGTGCGGAGTGGAGAGGGAAAGGCGGAGGGGAGAGAAGAGTCCGAGGAGGGGTTATGAGGGTGTGAGATACTTGAAGGGAGGGTATTGAGATGTGGATAGGGGAGGTTGGGTTTTGCTTGGGTTTGGGGGTAGGGGTGTGGCGGTTGGCGGTGTTGTGAGGTGGTGTATGGGCAGGCGTTTGGGTTCATATCAGTGGGAGTTTCTGTGTAAAGGTTTCATTGCTTTCAACCCTCGGATCAATCCACAAACGTACTAGACCATGTCCAATTCCTGACCTACCCCTGGAGCAGAAATCCAACTCACAAGATGAAAAATTCGCGACCTAAAAGCCACCAAAGTTTCCAGCCCTTGAATACAGTAGATTCCCTCCATATACGTATATGCATATTGGTAGAGGAAATTAGCAAACAACCTCCTGATTATATCTTAAGGAGACCTACACCACCGCCGTAGTAAATTAGAGTCGAAACCAGATGGCCAACCGGAATCTAAAGGTCCACCAAAACCTAATTCATCCATACAAAGCTTACAACAAACAAGATGAACGAATTTTATCTCAATCGACGGATTGGGCTGATGTCAGACCTTTCTGCTCGTGTTCTCAAACCTTCTGTCGCAATTTCTATGCTTCCGCAGCCCAGATGGCGCTCTCGGAATAGTAAACGCGAAATGTTATAGTTATACAATGAACTTTCTTCAAACGAAATAATCAGGTCCTATGCAAAAGAGTCTTTCTTGAATATTGGTAAGGCCATGGGACTAGGGGAAGATGGCAGATTTGGTGAAACATAATTGCCAGCCTCGAAGATTTCGTGCAGTTTCCAGTTGGCGGTCCAATATAAGATTTGCAATATCTGGTTGATGATGAAGTACTGCACGTAAATGTTCATCACTCGAAAGTAGGCGGGCCAGGTGATTGTTGCCCACGCTTCCGAGACGCTCAGCTTCGATCTTCGTAGGACGGCTGAGACTTGCTTGTTGTTTGATGGGTGGAAGGCGTTCTCACTATTTGATGGCTTGGGGTTCGCACGATGGAAGGGTACAATAGCAACGTCCTCCGGAGGAAGCATCGACGCGTGGATCCTCCTCAAGGTTATGTTCGCTGGGATCGATACAAATGCTACTAGCGCAAGATAGAGTAAGAACACAAGGCCAAACTGCAGAACCACCATGAACAGACCGCGCTTATCGAGAGTAGTCCACGAAGTTGGGTCGAAAGCATATTGCCGAAGCCCGAATGACCGACTTAACGCGAGAGGTAAGCTCATGGTTACTTGCTCGGACACTGCCCATGCCAGAGTAATTTGCGCCAACTCCGCCCATATTTGATTGCCTTTGGGGAAATGGTCGAGGACGTTCTTGTTCGAGGGCTCAGTGATGGCATAATGAGTCCAGATTGCTGTAGTACCACCAAAGACCACTGCAACTGCGACTGACGAACAGCCATAGCCAAGTTTCATATCGCTGGGCTGTCCAGACAGGAAGAAGTCCAGGATCTCGGCGATGTACCATTGCGGGATACACATGATCAGATAGGCGTTGACTCCTCGAAAGCAAGACAAGCCACAGATTCGAGCCCACGGAGAATTCTTATGGATTTTCGCCCAGGTTTTCTGGCTGACTAGTTTCTTTGGTCTGAAATCACTCCCTATGTGACCATTTTCTGGTTTTTCAGTAGCTTCCCTGGCCATAGTAGACAGATTATTTATCGGTTCAGGGGCGTCTGAATGTTTATGTGCGTTTGCTGCAGCAACAGTAGACACGCTGGTAGATGCAACCATGACAACAGTTGCCGCAACTTGGTAGGCGTACCATATCTGGAAGATCAGAGGATGATACTTCCATAAAGCATAGGATGAACACTTACTAGGAATGAGAGAGCATAGCGAAGTGTGACTAGAGCAAAGAATACAAAGATGAGCCAGACTGGCATCATCCTCTTGGGAATACCGGTTTTAGTGACTTCCTCCGCCAGCAAGCCACCAGGAGGATCCGGATGAGTCTTGGGCTCGAAGTAGCTGGTCAGAGGCGGTTCGCCAATAGACCTCAGCCCGTGAGATGTACAGAATGCGAGTAGATATGACACAGCGATTTGAGCCATTACTGTCAATTGGACAGATCACAGAGGGTCTCTATATAAGAATTGACAGACAGATCGGATTTCGGCCTTCAGGAGAGTGCTTTTGACATAGAAGTGTCAGATAAAGAGAGTGGTAGATTATCTAGGATATGTATGAGCAAATTACTCATTTGAAAAGGATACGAAAGTCATACATCTAATTCACGGTGGACTGACACACAAAGTATTGGAACAAATTGAACGATGGTGGGAAGATACGTTAACACCACCTACACCTTGGGGTAGCCGATAAATGTTGGACTTGGGTGCCAAAAGCGCTGCGAAATAGGTAAAGAGAGGGTAGGCACGTTGAGTAGATGCTCGTAGGGGTTCTGTTCATCTTAAGGCAACAAGTATTTCGCCTTTGCGGCTGAGCCTCGAGCTGCTCCCTTTTCTTACATTCCACCTGGTCTATATTGACGATCCAATGGATCATAAGAAAGCCAGCGGCTGAAGATTCAAAAGCTGTGCCTCAGGGCTGAGACTTAGACTAAAATTTGATTACTAAGCTATACCACGCTTTTCGTTGCGCTTCAGCTTGCTCTTCAAGCCCCCACCCACGTTACCTCCCAGGAGCCCACCCCGTAGCCTTGCACTGCTTTCCTGCAGTCTCACATTCTGGTGACTGACCTTTGCTACCATTCGTAGAGCTGATCCTCGTACCTACAGCCAACTTTGTGTCGCCATACCCCATCATGGCCTTTGCTCCTCCAATCTCCAGGGAGGGCTTCTACTACAATGGAGACCTCTATGTCGAGGTCGGTGGCTTGAACCGGCATAAACGGGCTTCGGTCTCTGAACTTACAGCAATCCTACGTCCTGACTTGAAAAAAGCAAAAGCTACCCCTCAACCCAGTAAAGATCCAGTGGGTCACTGGTACGAGGCGCAATTGATTCACTACGGGCTACCACCATCCAAGGACAAAGCAAGAGCAAAGATGCGACTGCTGGAGGCCGTAAATACCTCGAACCTAGCCGTGCCCACTGGGATAATGAGATTAGAGGAATCTTTGAGGAAGAAGTTCAATGCAGCGGAGAAGAAGGCCAAAGCACAAATGGCTCCACAATCAAAGGAAGCTCCACCTAGCAAGAAGCGAAAGCAACCAGATGCGACCAACATCAATGTCACCATCAACAACTACGGCGCTGTTGGAAGTCAATTCGGGACAATGCCATCAGTAGAGGCGTCGTCACCAGCAAAGAAGGCGAAAACTCAACCGGTTAAGGCTACGAATAGAAAGCAAGCCATAAAAAAAGCAACACCTACCAATCATCCGACACCAGCCAAGAAAGAACCAACAGCTAAAAAAACGGCATCGTCGAAGAAGGGATTATCCATCAAAGAAGTGTCCGATGTGAAGAAAACGACCGTCGCCATGAAAGAGCCCGCTAAGGAGAAGCCGGTCGTCAAGAACGAGCCAACAATGAAGAGAGAGCCAGGAGTCAAGAAGGAATCAGCAGTGAAGAAAGAGCCAGCAGTAAAGAAGGAAAGAGCCCCTAAACCAGAACCTCGAGTCAAAATTGAAAACTCCTCTCTAGACCAGCGTAGCGACCCAGACAAACATACCCTCGGCCTCATCAACGGATACTACGAAATCACTTGCCCCTATATAACTCAGGAATGGAATTGCCACGATCTGTCGCTAACTCTCTGCCTCGACAGCCCTAAAGTATGGGGCGCCTACGACTTTGGGATGTTCTCAGGCATCATACTCATACCAAAGAGACCCTACCGCGCTTCCGAGACGCCGATTTCATGTCAATGGGCTGGGAGGGAGAACGGAGAAGGTGAGATGACCTTTGGCGACGATTGTGTAGGCGAAATTGCATTCCTGGGCGGTGGTCGAATAAGAGGTACACTAAGACTCCTTGGTGAGTGTGACTTTACCGGCACTCGCCAGCCGGGCCCGCCATCTGCATCCAGGTCTGCAGCGAGCATGAGGGCAGAGTGGGAAGGGTATAATGAGGACACATATGAACAAGAGCGTGTTAGCAGATGGTAATCACAGCTGTGTCCTACGGTCAATGCTCTACTTTGGGTAGAACTTCAGCCCCTATGCGAAACCATCTGTAGGTGAGGGTGTATGATGAGGTCGAGGCCGTCTGGCTACCCTCATCACGTAACCTCTTCAACGCTGCGAACTATCTAACGCTTCTAATGGAGCGTTGGCGTCGTTCATTCCCTTCACATTCGGAGAAGGACCGGATTGAGCCACATTTACCTGTCCTTATTACTTGGATACGACGATTGGAATGCTGGCTGGCAATGTTTTGAAAATCAAACCAGTGCATCAGCACTCCAGAGCTCGATCGCATGAGGTACGTCCAAAACAACAGGTTTGCAACATGGTATCGCCATAAGCCCGAAAGGTCACGACACAAGTACTGTGTTAGATACGTCTTTATCTACCGAACAAACAGTGCAAGACATAGCTCACTGCAGTGGACTTCTGCATTCTCCGATTCAAACGACTCGTCACGGTTACTCTTCCTGGTCTTTGCTGTCGACACACTGCGCAAGAAATGCTTCGAGCATATGTTCAGGGAAAGCACAAATGTTTAACTACAGAAGCTTCGAATGGCAGAATCATTTAGCTTCAAGTCCATAGTGGAGAAATCATCGCCTACAATGTATGTGAGGACGATATGTAGCTTCACACCGTGACAATTAGCAAGTCGTTCCAGAAGACGCACCAGTAGAGCTCTGTTTCTATTTCCATGTTTGGTAGTTTCCCTTTCATGCTCGCCTTTCAATATCCAAATGTTAAACAGCTTGTCCACCTCAGCGCAACGACAAAATCTATTCGTGGAAAAGAGGTCGAAATAACGAAGGGCACTATTGGATCGCACTTGCCGGCTGAAAGTTGCTCTACCTTACTAGTTGGACATTCCGTGAAATCATATTGTTCTTTCTCGGTTCTTCCTCATTCTTCTAGTAATGCTCCACCACCTTTCTTTCTCATCTTCGAACCTCAACCACTTTCACTAGACGCATTACCTCACGGTCACCCTGTGAGACAGTCCAGATGGAAAACATTCTCAACCATACGGCAACCCCTTCAGCTTTTTATGTAACAGTGCTATACACTCTCTTGAAATATTAGCTTGATTCATCCGAGGAGACGTAAGAGAATGGTCCATAAGCCATGCATAGAGGCCGCAAAGTTTTGTTTACTTTGACCGAGTCCCACTGTGTATCCTGTCTATTGGCTGCAATTTGCTACTGTGGCACATGGCCAAGATAAATAAAACTTTGCGCCTCTATGCATGACTTATGACCCATTCTCTTACAATTCTCTTAAGCTCTCTTTTTTTTAAAGGTTTAGTCAAGTACCAAGGTGACATACTAGAGCATGGTAAGAAGTCTTGGAAGTATCGACTGAGCGAAAAGTAACTAGAGAGCTGACAGGACCAGGAAGCAGCTTGGTTCCCCGTTTCCACATGTTCTTTGAAGTCCGGAAACCAATCGTAACAGGTCTACAGCATGATCCCCTGTTCCAGATGGCAGTAACCCAACCTTGATCTCAGGCTTCGGCCGCTAATGGTCTAGGCAAGAAGCAAACCAGATATGAGCGATCTTATAACCTACTATAGACCGATTAAATAACGACATGTATCGCCATGGATGAAATAATTCTGTACGGCTCTGGTAACGATTTGTACACTGGCTTCTGGTGAGAATCCGACAGCAATGTCTCCTGGGCAGTGGAAAAACCTCGCAAAGACGCTCCACGCATATTCGGAAAGAAATGAGGAGACAAAGTTCTGGGAGATCAGGTTTTATGCCAGGCATAACGGACGAGTGTATGGAGATGCGACAGAGCTCCGATACGCTGGAGACTTTGAAGAGCTTCTGCAAGTGCTAGCCGAGGATGAAGCCAGCTTGGAGCATATCTTGCCGGATGACGAGTTGAGGGATATCAAGCACCATCGCCGTACGATTATGAGATACCGCCAACGATGGTTCACGATCAAAGCGGTGGACGCTGACGGAAAAAATACTTGAAAAAAAGAATGCAGATGCCATGAAATGGTCCAAGCGACTTGAATACGCAGCAAAGGGTCAGATCTCGTACAAGGAAGACGTCATCGATCTGATAAGGAAAAATGTGAACACCGCCGTCCAAACAATCCAGAAAACTTACGGAGCGGTAACGAAAGTTTATGCAGAGGTCGAATCCTCTGGGGGCAGTAATTTGGCGGTTGCTAAAGCTATGGCTGCGGATCCGAAATTGGACAAGACACCCAAACCAATTCTGTCGGAGTCAGGTATCGACGAGCGGGAGCCAAAGAAACCACAGTTGAACCAGACAACGAAACGGCCATGATTTTGTTTGCAGGTATGAAGTTGTAGAGAAAGCGCTGTTGTGAAGGGTCTTTTGGCGCAGGTTCATATGGAGTAACTGGGCATCGGTCATGGGCTTATGGCGTTTTCAATCTCTTTACTTTGCTCATTATTGATCGGAGTACCTCAAGAAAGTGTAAGATTAGTTAGTTAGTTCATGTCCGGACATTGATCATTTTGGCAGTCGATGTCAAAGCACTGTCAAACAGTTACCCATCCATAGGACTCCCATATATTATGATGTTCTTTTCATCCTTTGAGCTAAAGGAACTGTGAAGGGCCCTCTAGCGTCTCTGCCGCGCGCCCTTTCAGCCGCTAGTTTGCATCAATGCCTTGTCACCATCCGTTGCGACAAGTCAAATCACAGCCTCTGGAAGACCTTATATTTGAGTCCAATGAAACCGCACAAGTCTATTTCTCGGGACGCCCACAACTCTCAGCAAACAAGAAGCTCCCACAGACCAGGACTACGAAGCTCCCTCCACAGCTCAGATCAGGAATCTGATTTTGAAGAAGATGAAGCTACCGACGCTGACTACACCTCCCCCAACGTACAAGAACGAGACCGAGCGCTGCTAGAGGAAGAGGAAGAACGGGAGAACCTACTTACTGTGGAAGGATCTGGCAATAACTCGAGAAAGGTCATTGGGAGGGGCCTCAACGACGGCAGCAAGGCTGAGATCGGCTATGGTGAGCGGACGGGAAAGAACCGCCGGAAAGTCCGAACCAAGAAGAAGAAGTACCCAAGGAAGAAGGATGAAGCGGGTGCATCCATGTACGAGATGGAGGAAGGAGGTGGTCGAGAGGACACAAGCTCGCTTTCTTCATCAAGTTCAGCAGAGCTAGATAGGCTGAAGTACAATTACACCTCGACATTAAAGGTAGGTCGGAAGCCAAGCTTACCATAAACTACGAGAACTAAGAAGCAATTTCCAGCACCGGAAAGCTGTACGGTTTTCTATCATCTCGAGTGCTGTAACAATTTTCTTCGTTCTTCTTGTCTTAGGGGCGTATAAAGCATCTCGTACACCTTCCGACAAGCCCAATGTCGCCCTTTATTCCAATGGATCCTCTGATTTCGCCCCTACAACGATCTTAATCTCGTTAGATGGTTTCCGTGCAGACTTCCTCAACCGTGGTCTCACGCCAACCCTCAGTAGATTCATAGCCGAAGGCGTCTCTCCGAAATACATGCTGCCAAGCTTCCCAAGCGTTACTTTTCCGAACCACTACACTCTAGTCACAGGCTTGTACCCCGAGAGTCATGGTGTTGTAGGAAACTCTTTCTGGGATCCTGAATTGGAAGAAGAGTTTTTTTATACCGATCCAGCTAGATCGATGCAGCCGAAGTGGTGGCTGGGTGGCGAGCCCTTGTGGGTGACTGCTGAACAACAGAATGTCAGGACTGCTATCCACATGTGGCCTGGTAGTGAAGCACACATTACGCTCGAGCCGACCTATCTCGACAAGTACAACGGGACAGAAGTTCTTTTTCGAAAAGTCGATCGGATTCTTGGATTTTTAGACAAGCCCAGTTCTGGCCCTGGCATGGCTTTGGAACAACGACCGCAATTCATTGCCGCATATGTTCCTGTAGTCGACGCAGACGGACATTTGCATGGGCCGAATAGTTCAGAAATCCGTGATACAATCGCAAACGTTGACATAATGTTGCAGCAACTTTTTAGCGGCCTCGACGAACGTAATCTTACGAACATAGTTAATATCGTTGTGGTCAGTGATCATGGCATGGCAACAACATCGACAAATCGTTTGATCCAGCTAGATGATCTTATCGATCTAAATCTAGTAGAGCACATTGACGGCTGGCCACTTTACGGGTTACGACCGAAAGACCCTTCCCATCTGCGCCCTCTATATGAGCAATTGATCGCCGAATCAATGAAGAATCCAAATTTTGAGGTCTACTTACGGGATGAGGACATGCCAGAAAGGTATCACTTTACTAAGAATAACCGCATTGCACCTCTCTGGATCATTCCCAAGACAGGCTGGGCAATTGTGCACAAGGAAGACTTCGATGTGGAAGCGGGCAAGTCAGCTGGGCAGGTATACCACCCCAAGGGACTTCATGGCTATGATCACGAACATCCTCTCATGCGTGCCATCTTCATCGCCAGAGGCCCGGCATTTCCTCACAAGCCTAACAGCAGGCTGGAGGCATTCCGTAAGCTCTCACAATTTTCTGGTAAGATGATGGATCATTAACTGACAAGGATTGCTCTATAGAAAACACAGAGGTTTACAATATTGTTTGTGATTCTCTGTCCATAGAACCGAGGCCTAGCAATGGAACGTTACGCCTACCATTGAAGCCTATCGGGCTACACTCAGACATGTCGGATACTCCGAATGATATTCCAATTGACTTTCCTTCGGATTCCGATAGCTTGGCCATTGCTATGGCCGCCGATTCTACGAATGGTAGTAAAAATCCATCTGCAACAGCTGAACCAGCAAACAACACAGGGACCACTGACGAAAACCCTGATGATGACAAGGCATTGAGCAAGTTATGGGCTTGGTTTGTCGCAAAAGCTGAAGCAGCAAGGATATGGGCTGCAAATGCCCTCAAAGCCAGCGAAGAGCATGCATCGTCGTCTGGGCAAGATGATGAGTCACGAACGCCTTGATTTCCTCATCTTCGGTGCTCAGGTGGTTGGTTGTTCCCGCGTTTATCGTTCCCGATTTGGTTTAGTATCAATGGTTTGCATATGAGTCTTGTTTTTCTCTTTAGCGTTTGATCTTAGCACTAGATACCCATTTCCTTGCGAAGGTTCAAACCAAGTTTCGATAGTACTACTATGCCCTTCCTGGGATATTTCATCGATGAGGTACAGGCTGCTGCAAGAAGAACCTTTCCTGGAACATCGTGAGAGATGTTTTGAGTGAATTTACCCAACCACCTTTTGTTTCAGGTGCTTTGAGCCTTCAACCTTTCCCTGACTACAACTACGGGTCTTGCACATGCTATCTGCCCCGTCTCCCTCTATATATCCTGCATCTCTCACATCTATTAGCAGCCAGCCTTTCGTTACAGAATTTTCGCCAGTACTATCTTCTAAAACCAGTGTTTTTGTCTTGTCGTAGACTTTCTTTATAGCTTTATAACACCCGCCTTCGCTCAAATCACTATAACCGTACACTTCAGCCTGGGAAGAATTCATATCAAAACAGAACTTGGTGTTACTCGAAACACATCTCCAACACTTGATTGTTCGCTCTCTGACGGTGTGACGGGCTCTCGACACTTTCTTTCCCTGTCCTATATAATTATATTGTGGAGACCGCTCTTATCTTTATACTATACCTTTCGCCCAAGATGCTCAACGAAGAATATCAAGTCACCTTTGGCGTGGAGCTGGAGTGCATTTTTGGATTCCACGAATCACTATTGCAGCAACACCTCGACAGGACCGATGAGGACTCAAGAATCATCAAAGACATCCCTGAAGACATCCGACAAGAGTTTCGACAAGGCCCCGAGTGTTATCGTCAGACGCGGCCGAGCTATATCGGCTGGGCTCTGACGGGGCCCACTACTTTTCCATCTACGAGGGATGACCATCAAGGATTGGGTTTCTACGAGAGTGCTCGCCAGGAATTGGGCTATCGACCATACGGTGATGAAATTCTCCAATTGGCTCAGGGGGTTTTGGGCCCAAATGTGGACGTGCATAATGCTCGTGAGAAACGACAAGATTTCAACCGCTGGCACCTGACCGTCGACACGAGCCTCGTTGGTGCCACGAAAGAAGAGCTCCAATCGAACATGGGCGATCGAATTACTGACTCTGTGGATAACTGGGATTCAAGCGGCCTGGAGCTGGTCTCGCGCATCCTTCCTCCAACAGAAGAATCCTTCGACGAAATCTCCCGGTACCTGGATCTCCTTAAAGGTAACAGTGAGTCCCGCCACGGCGCTTTCACAAATGAGTACTGCGCCCTACATGTCCATGTCGGACTACCTCCAAGCGGCGATGCAAACGAGCCGGCGCCGGTGTTCGATCTCCCGACGCTGCAGCATCTGGCTTATATACTCGTGATGTATGAAGCTGAGATCACCAAGTTACATCCTTGGTCCACTCGCGGCCCGTACTCCACAGCCGCATTGACAGACTGCAAACCCAACCTTGACACTTTCTACGCTGACTCCGAGGCCGCGTATATCGCCAGAGAAGCCGCCGCCGCTGCCGCTGAGGAGGAAGCCAGTGCGAATTCTGAAACCTCCCGGAGCACACCCGACATACCCAACATCGACTCCCTCTCACTCAACCACCCTTTCTCCCCCGTTGACTGGGCGAACGGCGCTGCCCCAACATTTCCCAACACCAGCGAAAACAACAACGACGACGAAGAACCCACCCACGAGACCATCCTCCACCCCTTCACCCACCAGCCCATCCTCATCCCCATCGACGGCCCCTCCCACCTCTCCCTCCACCGCGCCCGCCACCGCATCTTCGCCCCGACCACCACCCTCCCCACCCTCGTCGCCACCATGAGCGCCGGCGTCCGCGAGCGCATCGTCAACTGGACCTACCTGCTGCGCACCGGCGCGGGCGAAGCGCGCACGGTGGAGTTTCGCCAGCACGAGGGGTGTTTGGATAGCGAGGCGGTGCGGTCGTGGGTGCGGTTTTGTGTGGGGTTGGTGAGGGTGGCGAATTCCATGGCCGGGAGGTATGGGGCGCGGGAGGGGTATGCGGGGGAGGGGTATCCGTGGAGGTGGGTTAGGGGGGAGATGGGGGTGGGGGATTTGGTGGGGATGATGGGGTGGGGTGGGGAGGGGGAGGAGTGGTTGAGGGCGAGGGTGGGGGCGTGTGGGAGATGAGTTGGTTGGGGTTGGTTGGGGTTGTTGGATGTTGGTATTGGTATCCTATGGATTTGGACGTTGGGTACTGTTTTTGGCTATTCGGCAGCTTTTGGGTGTTTGGATACGAAGACATGGTTAGCCTTACAGCTTTGGAGGTTTTTTGAATGCGAAGATTTGATTAGTCTTAGAGCAAAAGGCATTTATTAGGACCAGGCCATTTGGTGTTTCAAAGCCTGTAGTATTTTGGCATTTGGGTGTCTGTTTTTCTACTCTGTGCGATGTTTTGGATACGAGAAGCCCGCATGAAAGGAGAGGAATCAGTGGTCATAGAAGCAGCTTTAACTCCAAAATAACTACGTTGTATTCGATTGCGTCGGACATTGCATATCATCAAGTCAGGCATGCTTTCGGAGTTGTAAGTGCTTCTACCTATGGCGATCCGACTCAGATGGCCCCGCAATAGTATTTTCTCCATCCAATGCTTAGAATATGCGTCTCGTCCCAAGAATTTGTAGAAAGCGATTAGGGGAAAGAGGATGGGATGGGAAATATTAGACGTTGGGTATGGTGTTGTATTGTGGTCTGAAATTTATCATGAACCCTTCTCTGGATGCTGCAATGCACAGCTTTCTGTGCCTTGCAACTCAAATATCCAGAGCTTGCCTCTTATCATCCATCATGATATCTTGCATAAGTCCTTTCCGTAGGCACTCGGCTCACAGCGATCTATGGCCCCCATATCTACACCATACTCACAAACCCAACCCCTTGTCTCGCAACCATACAAGCGGCCCTCAGCGCCTGCTCCTCCGTATCCGTCCACTTCACACTCAACTCATCCCACTTCTTCGTCGCATACTCTCGCTTAAACGTCCTCTGCATGCCCTGCAAACGGCCCATTTCCCGCGGGTCCCCGGTGCCGCTGTAGACAACAAATATTGTACATGGAGGGAGAAAGTCACGGATGGTTTGAATGTGTTGGATGGTTTGTGAGACCGCAGCGCCCAGTGTAGCGGGACTCGGGTCGCTTTTAGTGGGAGGAGGATCTGAGCTAAAGGTCATTGGAATGGAGATGCTGGGGGGATGGCGATTATCATTTGACCAGCCCCTGAGCGTTTCAAGCTCTCGCAGTCGAGCCCATGTAAAATCGACACCTCCACCAGGGATGAGGCTTCCATCAGGATCGCCGAGTACTGCCCTCTTGACGCCTTCCACGACGTCCAGGTCGCTCGTACAGCCAATGCAATGATTTGCCATAGTTCCGAAATTCCTCTCTGGGGCGCCGTGGTCGATAATGGCACCCGTTTTCCCGGACGTCTTGTTGTTAAAGGTTGCATTGACTGCCTTGGGGGTTCTTCCTAGTCTTTTAAAGATCGATTCGCCGGCTGCATCACTGGTTCCCCATTTAGGGCCCCTTTCGCACTTCAATTTTACGAGGTCAAGGCACGCTCGTGCATCTTCAATGCTGTCGTGACCCATAGTACCATGCCCCTTTTGGATCTCACGGTTAATGAATTTTGATGCCAGCCATTTCAGTGAGGATTTTAGAGGTGGACCACGAGGATGATGGTAGAGGATTGAAGTGTCAACGATGTAGGGATGGGATAATTTCAAGGCATTAAGATCGGAGTTAAGAGAATGGCCTAGAATCATGGTATGAGGAGTTAGAAGTTCTAGAAGGCGTTTCTGTATATCAGCGAGGGTGGTTGTGACAGGACCAAGCTTAGCTGCGGTGATGCCCGAGAACCTGCAAATTCTATCAGTATTAGGGTTAAACAGGAACGGCGTCTCTCACGGTGTCAGATAGTCAATGACTGCCCTTTCCGGCTTAACAAGCTCATCTAGGACAACGCTGCCATCCCAATCAACTATACTGATGCGAGTCAGAGCCAGCTCGCCCCCATCTACCTTGCACATCTCGCAGTCCATAGCAAGGACAGAGCGCCCGGCTGTCAAGCTGCCCTTCTCAATATCGTTGTCTGGGACATCCCCATCTCCAAGCTTGTTCACCATTGTGTCTACCCACCCAGATTGCTCGGTCTGCTTTGCATCGTGCCTTCGCAGTTCCTCGAAGAGTTTGTCCTGGTGAGTTTTGAAGTAGACAGGGTGCAATAAATATTCATTCTCTTGCAACTCTTCCTGGGAAGCAATGAATGCAGTGATTGGTGTCCGCTTATCTTCCCAATGCTTGCCCTCTTTTGTCTCCTTTTCGGCTCTCTTTTCCTCTTGAGACTTTGTGATGTGTGATGTAAGCATAGCATGCAATGGTGAGTGGACTTTAAAATACTTATCGTCTCCTGGTGCCTTCACCGGCCACAGGTGCGTGAATATATCCGCAAGAGGCTTCAGAGGTGGGGCAAGCTTCTCGGGCTCTAGTCGAGTAGGCAGATATTCATCTGGACTTGTTGCAACACGTTTGAAACCGGAATCTTCAAGATTCTTTGTAATGCTAGTTACAATTGAATCAGAGTTGTCTTTAGCAGATTCATCATTGTTGTTGTAGATTTCAGCAGGTGTCTCGTCATCTTCAGCCATGGATATGGATTCCTCCAACGCAATATTTCCTTTGAACATGCCTTTTTCCAGGCCCGGCACGAACAAAACCACAGCTCTCTTAACATTGTTATGGTGCCTCACAGCTACCCATTGCGGGCTCGTTCCGTCTGCGAGACAGTATAGAGCAAGATTCTGTAGATCGCTAATCTTAATGCCATATTGAAGCTTGTGAAGCGCAGCAAAAGTCAAACCTGGATAGTTGCCCTTGCTTTTGCCTTGTTTCCCTTCATTCATTGTCTGATGGTCCTTCTTTTGCCTTTTCCCACCCTTTCCGACATAAGTCCACTTCTCTGGATCTGAACCTTGCCCATTTTCAACCAGATCATGCTTATGTGAAGGGCTGGCGAAACTTGCGCCTTGAAAAGGAAGCTCTGGTGATTGGAGATGTGCGAGTGTTGCTCCTACGCCAATGGTGCTAACACCACCCTCAGGGAACAGATCTTGGGCGTACTGCGCGTGCTTACGCTTCTTGTTCCTTCCCATGGTCACAGAACTGTACTGAAGTGGTTTGTTGTTGGTCAATATTTGTGTAGTTCTTCATGGGAGAGGGAGAGTCGCGAAGGTTTCGGCGGGATCTAGACCGAGGCTGCAACGCTAAGCCCCTTTAAGCGTTATGACTTTGGAAACTTCCAAACCTTCGATCTTTCGTCTTTATCCTGAACTTCCAACATGATCTGCTCTCAATGCGCACGGCGCCTCGCACTCTCATCTATTCCCCGTGTTCTCCCTATCCGACTTTTATCTTCCACCTTCGCCATACGCTCCCAAAACCTCCCACACTCCACCGAAGACCCTCTACCCACAACCTCCACTTCCGCTGCGCAACCCTTCTCTACCCCATTTACACCCTCGCCTGCTCACTCCCCGGACTTTCCTCCAGACTCATCAGCAATCTCAAGTCCACCTGCGCCTAAAAGTAGCGTTAAAGCAGGCACGCGATTGAAAGGATTGGGATACCTAAAGGGCAAAGACGATCCAGTCGCGAAGGAGGATCATGAGTACCCGGAATGGCTTTGGGGGCTATTAGATAAGACTGAGAAGGTCAGTGGGGTCAGGGCTGTGGAAGAGGGGGCAGACGAGTTTGGTGAGTCATGGTGTTTGTTATGTTTACACGGAGGGAGGGAGAACGAGAGAGCGAAATCTCATTACGGATTTGTGCACCCGGCGAAGCAGATGCCTTTAAAGATCTAGTCTAGATGCTGGGTTCTTGAAACACAATGACCATCTGCACAACCCTACTAAGCCCCCCTCCTCACATCGCTCCCTTCCCCCACTGCCTCACACTGACTGACCCCCGCCGACCAGCAAAATCCCAAAAACAACGCCGCAAAGCCGCCAAAGCCGCCCGCAAAGCCGCCGTCGATAATCCCTCGTCTCTCTTACCCATCGTTCCACTCGAGCAGCAGAGCATTGACCTACCAGCCGGCAATGAAGGAGAGGCGGAGCAGGCACGGGATGCTTTGAGGGTGGCGATGAGGAATGCAAGGAGGAAGGGTATCAAGGAGGCGAATTTTTTGAAGACGATGAGGTAGTTATGATAGAGGATGGGGAGGGGGCGGAGGAGGGAAGGTGGTTAGGATGGTTGTTGCAAGTTATGTGAGTTGATCATAGTAAGCGTCTACAAAAGGTCGACTTGTTTATATGGATAAACGGTATTCAGGGTACCTGCAAGTCGTGGTCCATGCATCCAAGTGTGCCGCAAGAGCATAGTACAAGAAGTACGCTGGCAGGAAATATTTCACTCTCAACATTTAGACGCACAAATATCTTAACAACGGTCTAGCCGAGTAGGTCCACGCATGGAGTCCCAGTCTTTCGTGTAAAGTACAACAAAGCATTGAACCCAATGACTCTATAAGCTGATAGGCATACCGGAGTTTTGTGCTACCTATATTATACCTCCGACATGCCACCACATGTTGGCAAGTTCAAGTGGACAATCGACAGTGCCGAGCTGTGCAGACAATAAATCAATATCTCACATTTTCCGATAGATTACTATTATAACAAGAACTCGAAAGGATGAGAATAAAATTCGTAATTGCGGTCAGAAGCCCAGCTTGTGCTCCAAACGGAGATGTCATGGGGCTTGCAGGATCAAGGGTGGTAGTCGCAGACTTGATGCTTTATATTCCTCATCCCTGCAATTCGACGGGGGCCCTTTTCCTTATTAAGACCAGAGATTAAGAACCAAGTCTCTCGTGAATGCGAGCAAGCATCGATTGACACTATTATAAAAGCCTAGATTACAGTTTCGAGAACCAAAGGCCCGTGGCAGATCCAAGGGGCCGTCCTATCACTTGCGGTATGGACCGCAGACAACCACCAGGGCGAAACGAGCAGGTCGATCGAAATCAACATCAAATTCTACCCAATTGGGATATCAATAGAGAACAATGACGCGCAGCGAAGCACCCCACCGTCGAAGCAGCACCACATGCTGGATCATATGCCTGATCAAGTCCCCGTCTTCCTTGTGGTTTAGGGTCATGCTATGGACCCCTTCCAGAAGGGTCTTCTTGCTCTATTCTCAACGATGGGATATCAGTATGGAAATTGTAAAGATGCTACGTTGCGTTCTTCCTCTCCCATTCTCTTGGGTGTTGCTCAAGAGTGTCGGCTGAGATTGAATACTTGTCTAGGCGAATAACCCAAGACGGCAATCAACAAGACACACGATAGCCTCCGGAAGACTGAAAAAGAATGCATTTTTTTCTGGCCCTGGGAAAAAGGCAGGAGGCGATTTGTCCCCTGGCACTTTCACTGGTCCAGTTGACGCTATATCCTCTGATACTAGCAGCCGATCTTCATTGTTTACTACCACACCCGTTGAGGAAGCACTCACAGCATCATAGAATCTTCTAAACAGCATCGCGACCTGCTCCTTGATTCCGGATCGATCCCAAAGTGCAGCTTTCAATCTTTCATCTGACACAAAGCATTTTGTACATCTGTACTCCCTCATTCAGAAACGCGAATAGATTTGTCTTCTGTGTGAAAATACAACTCACAAGTGTCCGTACGGAGCGGTGCACAATGCTTTTGTAGGTCCAATCTCGAACAAGCCTTGTCGCACATGCAGCTGGGCTGATTCATGAGCTGGGAACGCAGCTCACACATATCGGATCTGAATTCTACGGTCCCGTTGTAGTCCTGATTAGAACCTCAATAGTATTACAGTACATCAACATATTTGCGGTACACCGGCGTAGCACATTCTACTATACTATCCGTATGCTCCTCTCGACCAACGTTGTGTACTGTTTTTTTGGATGGCTTGTTTATATTTTCCACGTGAGTATATCTCCCCAACATCGTATGCGAGATGATACAAGGGGCTAATTACAACGATGTACTCATAGGCGAATGCTATGGGATCAAGCTATCCAGGATACTGCATTGACCGAGACGCCGTCCAAGTCGCCTCGGGATCTATGGGATATCTCAATTCTAGTTCTTCCTATCCCCATCACATAGCGGTTACAGATGCAGACGAAGAGAAAGCTAGCCCTTGTGCCCGTGTTCGAAGTTGGCCAATCCTCTTGCATTGCGGGTGTCGTACGCATTGCTTATAGCATTCTACTTCGAATGCCGATAGCAGGTGGGGATCATTTTGTCAACGAACTAAAGATTGGTATATGGGTGTACTTATAGTCCGCGCCTCGTCCCTGTTCTGGATTCTCCTTACTTACGGGTCTCCAGCTTTCTGCTAACCTGCCTCGATTCTTCCAGCAATGCTCCAGGTGGAAAGGCCCATCGATATCACATAGATGATTTGGTGGAACAACCTACTTGAGACAAACTTCCATGATCATGTCAATGCTCGCTGGAAGTATGCATGATCCGCTTACATTCGATCATTGCTGGGAATACACAGCCCGCCAGACACGGTTGTAAAGATGAAGGACCCAGGATGACGGTCTCTTAGAAACTTCACATGCACAATACAGCAAGATCAAGCAATCTCCTTATCAGCACTCGTCAGATTTGATCCGTGGTTTCAGGTGCTGATCAGAGAAAATTAGATTCTACCAAACAACAAGTCCCCAAGTCTATGGCTGCATGACGCTTCTTGAACAGTCGGACATATGCCTGCATGCGCTCATGCCTCGGTCTTCTGAGACCGGGAAGAACGACCCTACTTCGCATTTGCCAAGATATAATACTTCGTGACTGATGTTCTGTTCGATTCATTTCAAAAGGAAAAACGGCGGAAACATCGCAAAGGACTCGTTATCGCAGCTAGCAGACTCCGCCCTTGGCGTATATTTTTCATTGCATACTGCAAGCTACCGGTCTAATAACCGCATATTAATGATAGGATCTGGCAACCCATTGGATATGGCAGTAATATGATCGCGCAATCCCGGTGCCACGAACCCCGTTTGTTATAGTGATCGTGTTTTTGATAAGAAACATGACGAACCATTAATCTACCAAGCTCGTTGACGATGGTAGACGATTACCGCGAGCTGCGAAACGTTTCTCTGCCTTATAAGTTCTGAAATATGCGATTTTAGCATAATCGATGAATTGGCTAATAGAAAGAGGGCAGGCTAATGCTAATGCGGCAGGTTGTCATCGCCGTCACCAAGCGAACTAGCTTACTTGGGGCATTGACATCTATCAGGCATGCACATCTATCAGGCATGCACGTTGCTCAGGCATGCACCCCAATCAGGCATGCATTTCTCCATTCCTCTATGGGTGTTACATATGTACCTACATGGAAGAATCGTCCAAAGATCTTACCCCCTCTCACGATAAGCTGAAAAGGATTGTGTGGTTTCTTCTTCCAACGGATAATGTTCCACTCTTGGGAAGAGGTTGCGCAATGTGTATAGATACCACTGCGATCATCTCTTCTTCTCCTCCTCCTTTGGCTTCTCTTCCGTTCACGATCAAATAACAAGGATGGGGCTCTTTGGTAAGAGGTTCAGCTTCCGTCAGTCCGACAGAGTCGATTCTACCGTCGATGGAGAACCTGTTAGGTCGGTTGACTCAGGGTCAAGCTCGGGCGGTAGAACCGAGAAAGACAAAGGCCTTGCTTCTGGAGTTCAGGTCAGCGCAGAGACCGAACTTGAGGCGAATCGTAAGGTAGAAGATCTAGAGAGAGAGCATCAGTGGGATCCCAACCTTCCCCAGGATACTCTTCAAGAGCTTGACGAAGCCAACCATACCGGCGATCTTGGGAAGGAACTGAACTTGGTCCATTTATTCGAAGACAACTCACCATATCCAGAAGTCCGCGCTGCTGTTCGCAATGTGGGAATTACTAAGATCTAATTCGTGTATATTTGCTAATCTACCTGTATAGTATGATGAAGATGCACCAGCAAACACCATCCGGGCATGGGTTATTGGTATGGTCCTTACCACTCTCGGTTCTGGCCTAAATATGTTATTCTCTATGCGTGCACCTCAGCTCATCATATCGTCTCTCGTGGCCCAGTTAGTCGCATGGCCACTGGGATTGGCATGGCAATACACTCTTCCAAATCGCCAATTTAGGGTCGGTAAGCTTAAGTTCAACTTCAACCCGGGACCCTTCAACATGAAGGAACACACCGTCATTGTGGTCATGGCCAACTGTACGTTTGGTACTGGCGCTGCGTACGCCACGGATACACTTCTAGCCCAAAGGGCCTTTTACCGCCAGAACCTCGGGTGGGGGTTTGCCTTACTCCTGTGTTTATCAACTCAGATGATAGGGGAAGTAGAAATCTCATATATTCAGTTTTGAATCAAGTTAATATTTTATAACAGTTATGGGATAGCGGGAATCCTGCGGAGATTCTTGGTAAAGCCAGGTCAGTTGACAATTGCATTCCCACATAAAATATTGGCTTATAAAAGCCAAGCTGCTATGATCTGGCCTTTCGATTTGGTCAACACTTCGCTCTTCTATGCCCTCCACGATCACTCGCGCACCGACCCTGCGGAATCGAATGGGTGGAAGATCTCCCGTTATCGATATTTCTTCTACGTCTTTGTTGGCTCTTTCGTGTGGTACTGGTTCCCTGGCTGGATAACCCAGTGCCTCTCGGTGTTTGCATGGATCACATGGATTAAGCCTCACAACGTTGTGGTTAACCAATTGTTTGGAGGGGTAACCGGGCTCTCACTGCTGCCCATGACCTTGGACTGGACCTACATTGCTGGGTATATCTTTAGTCCTCTTGTCGCTCCATGGTATGCTATCGCCAATACTTTGATCGGTCTGATCCTTTTCTACTGGTTCACTGCCATCGGTATTCATTATAGTGGCCACTGGTGGAATGCCTATCTACCTATGAGCGATTCTAATTCCTACGATAACACTGGATCCATTTACAACGTCACAAAAATCTTAACGCCGAAATACACCTTTGACGAGGCAAAATACAAGGCCTATTCACCCCTTTTCTTGTCCACTACCTTTTCTATTGCGTATGGTCTCTCTTTCGCCGGGATCTCGGCTGTCATAGTTCATACCGCTCTATTCCACGGAAAGGAGATATATCACCGTTTCAAAGCTTCAAGGGCTGACGAGGAGGATATCCATACTCGGCTAATGCGCAAATACCCTGAAGCCCCAGATTGGTGGTATGGCATCTTATTAGTGGTCATGATCGGCTTTTCTTTTGCAACGATATATGCCTATCCTACCTATCTTGCTTGGTGGGCTCTGATCATTGCGCTTCTGATTTCGCTCATCTGGTCAGTGCCAATCGGCATGATATATGCTTTTACAAATGTAGAGATTGGTCTTAACGTGTTTACTGGTATGCTTCTGGGGCCCTGGATCTCTTTGATGTCGGTACTAAAGAGTCACCAGAATTTATCATTGGCTACATGCAACCCGGTCTCCCTACGGCAATGATGCTTTTCAAAACCTACGGCTACATCACCATGTACCAAGCCCTCGCCTTCGTCAAAGACCTCAAATTGGGTCACTATATGAAAGTCCCTCCACGCACCATGTTGTAAGCCCATCTCCTCACAATCCTTCCATGCACGAATAATGCTCACCTCCTTTTAGCGCCGCCCAAACTGTGGCAACCATTTGGTCCTGCTTCGTCCAAGTTGCAGTATTGGAAGTAAGCATGTTTTCGGAGTTGATCGCACCCAATCCAAACCTAATCATGAGCTTTGCGACATGTCTGGGAGCGTATAGTTTGCAAGCACGTTTTTATAGCTCATGAGTCCACCATAAGATAGTAGCAGCAAAGCTAATCGTGAATACCTTGCAGTGGGCCCTCGGCGCCATCCAAGACGTCTGCTCAGCTAAACAAGTCTCTCACTTCACCTGCCCCAACGGCCGCGTCTTCTTCAACGCCTCCATCATCTGGGGCCTCATCGGCCCTGGCCGCATCTTCTCCCCCGGCCAGATCTACAGCTCCCTCATGTACTTCTGGATCGTCGGCGCCATCACCCCCATCATCATCTACCTCGCCGCACGCACCTGGCCGAAATCAAATATCCGCTACCTCAACGCGCCGCTCATATTCTCCGGCACGGGCGCACTACCGCCTGCTACCCCCCTGAACTATCTCCCATGGGCCGCTGTCGGCTGGTTGTTCAACAAGCATATCAAGAACAAGTATCGCGGGTGGTGGATGCGGTATAACTATATCACGTCAGCGGGCTTGGACATCGGGCTGGCGATATGCACGATCGTCATCTTTTTGACGCTGCAGTTGACGAGCGTGAAACCGCCGCACTGGTGGGGGAATACCGTTGCGTTGAATACGAGCGATATCAAGGATACGGCGATTCAGAAGGTTTTGCCCAAGGGACAGCATTTTGGGCCGAAAGTTTGGTAGGGTGGGGTGATGTGGAGGGTTATGGAGGAGGAGGAGGGGGGGGGGACGGGGGGAAGGGGGTGGGGAGGTGGGATTTGAGTTTGTGATGGACAGGTTACGGGATATATTGTTTTGGGATGTTGATCCGCGCTTCCCTGTTCGCTCAGGGAACTTTGTAATTGTTAATCCTGGAAGCACAGCAGCGAGGTAGCGATTTAATCACGTGCGTCCTGGTTAACACCCCACTATCCTTCATTTCTTCTCATAGCACAAAACTCTACCGGAATTGTCGAGTATTGTTTTAGTGTTTGCACACATCAACACTATCAAATACCCACTTAGACTTGTCGGACTGGTGGCATGTCGGCCTTTGTTTTCTTGGTATACCGTCAGATGGAGCATGTAGCCCCAGCCCTACAGGGCTCGGAGCGGAAATTACTAACCACAGGGGTAACAGTCTCGGATTTCCAACATCGCACAAGCATCCTCATTTGTATAGCAAGAACATACTCAGCAACAGGTATTCAAAAAACTCACTGCCCCCATGAAAAGCACGCTGTTCGTGTCGCAAACCAGTGGGCGGAGTTTGAAGTCGGCAGGTTGAGGTGACAGAGATTATTGACTTTACGCCCAATTGTTCTGGCCATTATCTACCCAACATCCGCTCGGGGACTTATTCGATGGTTTACTACCTACTCATCTGTTGAAATTTTGGAAAAATTCATGTCCTCTCGCGCTCAACTCATTTCTACTCCGTACAATTATGCGGACACGGCATAAACTAATACCAGCCCTCGACGCTGGAAGATTCAAAGGATTCAAAAGATTCGAGCCAAGGCCTAACCCTACCTTATCGTGGAACCCTGGACTGTGTTACCGTATTCCTTGGCCTAGGTGTGTTTTTCACTACATTACTTCCTTCGCTGTGATTTGAATCGTTTGATTTCCTATGTGTTTCCTATCCAACTCTGAACGCCATGTATAATCGCTGCTGCTCGACTTTGAGGGTTGCGCTTCTCTTTTCTTTTATCTTCAGTTTGTCTCCTGCGAGAGCTCAACAGCAATGCCATTTTCATGATGGTACCGTGGCAGCGAACTACAGTCCGTGCAAATCTACCGCGCCTGTGACTCACTGCTGTCAAGATGGCCAAGCATGTCTGTCGAATGGCTTATGTTTTGTATCGTATAGCACTTCCAGTCTTCTCTAGCTATCGGAATTAAGAATGACATAAGCACACTTTATCGTTGCAATAATGACAACTGGTGCTGCTCTACGGGAGGCAACGTAACGAGCTGCCGCCAAGACGACGGACCCCAAAATCCGGAGATCTCATACAGAATGGTTCGGACTTTGCTCCGGGAATGACGCTGGTGCCAAGTGCGAGACTACAGCAATTCCCCACGACAAGCTCAAACTCTAGCTCTTCCTCCAACACCACGAATTCTTCAAGCGCTGCTAGTTCTAGTCCCGACTGCCCATCCCAGCCGTCTATATCAGCGAGCATCGCCGCCGCTGCCGCTAGCACTGCTAGTGCCTTGAAGGTTGGCCTCGGGGTTGGCCTCGGAATCGGCATACCTCTACTGCTAGCTCTCGGCGGAGCCTCATTCCTATATTCGCGAGAAAAACGTACGAACCAAGGTCTCAAGAAGAACTTAGGTCACGAACTTCCAAATTCCGCATACAAAGAGGCATATCCGATAAATTCACCTAGGGGAGAGCTTAGTGCCTACCAGCCAACTCCAGAGCTTCCCAACGACACAGTGAAGAGGAGTCCAGGGTCTTGTTAAAAAAGCGTCCAGCTGCTCAGATTCCAACATAGTCCTGTGGATATTTAGACGGGTTGGGGTATTCACATTGCGTACGGTCTGGGGAGTATAAGGTTAGGGAACAACATCTTCGAGCGATCAGCTTTACCTATGTTTAACAACGTCAAATCAAATAGAAAACAAGATTTCGAAAGATCGTTTTCACCTCTTCGTTTTGACATCACCTTGAGCTCACACCCCTATCCTGCGAGCAAACAACTACCGCCCTCTTTCACTGTTACCTCGCTACACACCAAACGTTTCCTCTGCATTCTCAACAGCCTACCTCTCCCGCTATCTGCCAAGCACACACCCATCTTCCCTCCTTTACAGCTATTGCGAAAAGAGCTCAAAGCACATCACTGTGTTCCCGACTAGAAGAACAGACTCTGTCCAATGATGAGTTCCCCCAGTCCATCTCGAAACAACACCATATCTCTCGCCATCTCGCAAGCAGCCCACCGTCTCGATCTGTCCCCTACTCCCGCTAAAGCGACACGAACGATCTTTCCATTCTGGCCACGCAAGAGCCAAAGAAACAGTCAGCAAAATGCGCAGGGATAGTGATCACAATGACTCGGAATAGTTCAGTCGACGATGCAATGGAAGAGCTCTAGAAGTCTGTCTGGTATTGGATGTGAAAGCGGGTATCTTAACTTGGGTCAAACGTTGAAAGTGACGCGAAACGATGCATTCGATGCCGTAGGTATACATATTTCCAAAACATCCCGAATTTGCTTAAAAGCCATTTTGAAACAGATTACCCAGCTCACACATTTACGCCGTACGGTGGGTTTTTCTCGAGCGAGCAATATAACCAATTTGGCAAATCAGCGACAAGCCATCAAAAAACCACCTCCTCGCCTCCCCATATCCGCCTTTCCTCCATGTTGTATCCCTAGCTTTTCGTGGCGTCCGGACAAAGAAATTGGAAAATCGTTGTTGGCGAGAGAGGAGTTGAGGCGTCAATGTAGGGAAGGGGGATTGTTGATGGGTTTGAGTCGTGATTGGGTTTGGAGGAATCGGGGGGATGGGGGTTGGAGAGGGTATTTTGAGGAGGGTGTTAGATGACGTAAAATACGAAGTATGTTAGAAAATGAGAACTTGAGAGAATGCATGCAGCATACCTTACAACCCTTCCATTAACTATCTGGCTAAATGCTATAATCAACGCCATCCAAACCCCTTTACCCCATCTAAACACCCTCCTTCCTTCCCCCCTCACCCCTCTCTCTAAAGCTCCTTCCCCAACCTCTCCGCCAGCTCGTCCACATCCGCATCCTTCTCCTGCGGTACCTCTTTCGCCTCCTCCTCATCCGCGTCCTTGAGAATCTCTTCCCTCTCCTCCTCCTTTTCCTCGTCGTCTTCGTCTTCGCCCTCGTCTCCTCCTTCATCCTCGTCCTCACTTTCCTCCTCCAAATCGCTCAGCTCGTCCATGCCCCATTCCCCACCCCCTGCATCATCCACTCCCGCATCCTCTCTCCTCTTTTCAAGCAATGTTCGTAACCCCTCGACACCCTCGTCATCCTCGGAGAACTTGTTGCCGTTCAACTCCACCCTCCTCAGTCCCTCTAGCCCGCCCTTCTCAGTAGCTACGAAAAGGGCTTTGGCGCCCTTGGCGTCAATGTCGTTGTATTGCGCCCTAAACGTCCTCAGATGCATGTTCTCGCCTTTTCCTAAGGCCTCAGCGACCACAACCGTGCCGCGGGCGCCAAGGAGGCAGTCGCCCACGCCTAGTTCGCGGAGAGAGGCCCAGCGGCCAACCACGGAGGATAGGGCCTGGGCGCCGGAGAGCGTAAACGTGTTGTCCTGCAGGTCTAGGACTTCGAGCTCTTGGCAGCTTTTGAGGCCGTCCCGGAGGAGGAGCGAGATGCCTTCTTGGCGGATGCCGTTTTGAGTCATGCGGACTTCTTTGATGTGGGTATGGGCTTGGAAAGCTCGGACCCAGGCTTTCATGCTTCCACTTTCTAAGCGATTACGCCCGCATACTATGGTTTCCAGGTTGGGGACATCCCTCCCCTCCTTCCTTGCCTCTTCTTTCCTCTTCGCCAGCTCCGTCAATGCATCTGCAATCTTCGCACCGGCTTCAGGCCCTAAGCCATTGTTATTGAGTATTAGACATTTTAGCGGCACATGCTCCTTCAAAAATTCGACCAGCGGCGCTTGGGTGTTCAAGCCAAAAGCGTTATCACTCAGGTCGATGATGTGGAGGTTGGGGAGTTTTAGGCAGGCGGTGAGGAGGGAGGAGAGGGCTGGAGGAATCTCAGAAAGCAGTCGTGAGGTAAATATATCAGCTAGGTTGGCGGTGTGAAGGCGAGATTGGGAGGAGAGGTGGGGGGCGAGGTGCGCACAGGCAGGGGCGCCGAGGGTGTTGCCGCCTAGGTGGATGGAGGTGATTGTTGTAGAGTTGACAAGGGGTTGGATGTGAGGTTGGATGTCGGAGGCGGTGTCGAGGCGGAGGGAGGAGGTCGAGAGTGTGAAGTGGTTGCGGGACTCGGAGTCGGGGGGTTCGAGGGGTTCTCTTGTGTCTTTGGAATTTATGGAATTTATGGAGTTTGTGGAGTCATTCAAAACATTGGTGTCTGGCTTGGTCGCCATGATTGTAGAGTAGTATTTTTGTGGTAGAGGAAGTATGCTCCGGTAGTGTGCAAGAAATGGTGATTTGAAAGTGGAGGAATCAAAAGGTGGGATGTGTGTTGCTAGGGGTGCACGCATGTGAAATTCCATTTCTGATATTTTCGCATTTACATTGAAAATTAGGATCACTGGGCGAAGAGATGTCGAATTCTCCTGGAAATCATTCCTTCTCCGCATAACCCGGCCTCGAAATTCTCCAAGCCAAAACCATGACCTTCCCTTCATAATCGTTCTCCTCTTCCTCCTCTTTCCAGAACTCAAACCCACACTTCCTCAGCACCGCCATACTAGCATGACCATCCTTTCCGGTAATCGCCTTCAGATAATTTCTCTCCTCGCCTTCCAACAAAGGATACCCCTTAGGCCAAGTCTCCCAGTAGACCTGAAGGAATCCCTTCAGAGCTTCGGTGGCATATCCTCGACCCCAGTAGGAAGGGTCAAAGATATAGCCAATCTCAGGAAGATGATGTCCGCCACATAGACCTATGGCCTTTACAAGATCTCGACCTGACGATGTTTGCGCGTCGTCCTCGGTTTCAGTGGTAGGTAGAAGCTCAATGCTAAAGTTAAAGCACAAAGGATTGGACAGCCTCTTTCGGATCCATTCACGGGTCTGAAAGATGTCGGTTTCTGGAGTGCTGTGGTTACTCAGTAAATGGAGTTATGGAGTCAAACGTTTTCCATCCTCACTCACGTCCAGTAGAAAACCTTTGGGTTAGATCTCAGAGCGAAGATGTCATTGTCATCTTCCATTCGCATTGGACGAAGCAGGAGTCTTTCCGTTCTGACTGTGATCTCGTGACCACCAGGCAAAGTTGTTTCGGACATATTTCCTCTGTGCTTTAAACATACCAGTTGCTTCCTTTATAGGTTGCACTCGATGCAGTGAGTCACATGCTTTGAAGCTCCGATGAAATCACGTGCATTCAGACGCAAGCCACATACAGACAGGCGTCATAGCATCGAAGGGCATAAAACTCTCATAAAATCTCGACGAAAGCAAAGTTATATCTCAAGAAAATGTCGTGGCAGACAGACAGGGTAAAGGAGCCTAGAAACGCTAAGCCCTATTGCAAGCCCAGCCCTACCGGCTCGATCCGCCGCTTAGAAATCCATTCGAGATCGACATCAACATCTCAATTCGCCATCCAGCACCAGCAGCAATACCCACTGCCCACTACAAACCAGCCTACTGCAGCCCAAACATCTAAAATGTCGTCCACGCTCACCACCTCACAAGCCAGTAAGTATCCCTCCAGCCATCTCAAGCAAATCCGCAAACTCTGATCACCTCCACAGCACCAACCACAGCAACGAACATGGCCTCGGATCTGAAACCGCCTGGTACCGCTGCGGCTGCTGTGAAAGTACATTTCCTCTCCTATCCGCACGCGCAATGCCAATACCCACGCTTCCCCCCACAATAGCTCCTCTTCGTTCCTCTTGCGCGCATGCCCCAGATACGATATGAGAGCGCTACAGAAGTTGATGAAAGGCTAACACACATTCTTCCCCAGCCCTGCTGCGTCTGCAAAGACGAAAAGGCCTCCCGAGACGAGTGCATGTTGTTCTCCACAGCGCAGGATCCGCAACGGGAATGCGAGGGCATGGTGGAGAAGTATAGGAGTTGTATGAGGGGGTTTGGGTTTCAGATCGCCTAGGGTTTTGAACGTCGAGGTGGTGCCTCGGGGGCATGGATTTTGGGTCGAAATGCTGGTGGAGAAGAAGGGGTTGATGCATTAGGTTGGCGCGATTGAATGGCATTTACGGCTGCATGTATAGAGGGTGTGACGCAACTCTGGCGAGTATTGTAGAATATTGTACCACGGTGTATGTTTATATGAACAGGGTATCTTGAGAAGCTAGAACGGGGAATTCTCCGTCGAGAGACTATCACTGCTTCTTCTTCCTCTCATTCTTCTTCTCACTCTCAACCCGCATTCGAAACCCCAAATACTCATCCATAACCCCACTCCTCAGTATCAACTGCCACGAGCACCAAAGGAGGCACACCGCGAACCCTACGGCTCCGATGATGCAATTCAGCACGACCCAAAGATCCGGCTTTCCCTGCGGTGGTTCCACAAATGCTTCCACGAAATGCCATGCGACCATTGCAGTATAGAAGCCAAGATGCAATATCTTAATCGGCATCGAAAGGCCACCTTTCCTTGACTGCCGTCCGAAGTATAGCGAAAGAGATGTCGGCGGTAAACCCAACAGGTAAGCCCAGAGCAGCGATAGGACGAAATAAGGTACCCTCAGCTCATCCCTCTTCAACAGTGGAAACAACGTCCAACATCCCAGCAGATTCGCCCAACCCACCCACGCCCTAATCTCGATTCCTAAACCTGCCTCACCACCTAAGAGGACGGTCATTGGGAGTAGAGGTAATAGCACGCTTTTTTCATGCACCTGAAAGCTGCAAAGATAGAAGCCCCATGCCGTACTAGCCATTGCCCACGGCAGTAATTCTCTGCGCGGGAAGTAAGATATCGTTATTAGGGTAGGTAGGATAGAGATGAATGTTGCTGTGAGCGAGGCGCGCTGGAGGAGAGGGATCGAATAGCGGTTCAATTTATGGACGGTATGGATAACGCACCAGGCATTTGCAACCTTGTCTTCGAAGAGGCCGCGGGCGAAGGGGAAAATGCGGTGGAGAGATTGGGAAACTTGAAGGAGGAGTGGGTAATAGAATGCTTTCGTATCGAGGGTGATTGGGAGAGAAGACAGATAAGAAGGTAGAGGGGGGGTTTTGAGGTTGGGGGTTGGTGATATGCCGCGATGATTGTCGTATAGAGCACCTAGGAGCAAGGGGCCGAACATGACGGCGAAGGAAACAGCAGTAACACCCGCAATAGCAACAAAGCGGCGAAGATTGAGCCGTGGGGCTAGGCATGAGCCGAGGAGGTACGCAAATATAGCAGGGGCATAGTAGAGTGCCATCTGCTTAAAGGAAAGAGCTGCAACGAAGAACACACAGCCCCAAAGGGATCTACCTGCGAGCATACTAGAGATGCTTGCGAGTACGAAACCTAGCATGACAGTATTGTATTGGAAGTGTGCATGGTCAATGAGGATAGTGGAGGGTTGCATAAGTATAGCTACTAGTGCGACTGAGCCTTTCCATTTGTTGATCCCGCGCAAGCGGGACAAATTGCGGATAAGGATGATGGCCGCGGGGATGTAAATGAGGTATTCAGAGACGAGAACTGTAGCCCGCATGTATACCTTGAGCAGTTGGTCTTCGAAGCCTCGGGACGAGAATAAGGAGAACCATGCTGGATTAATGATGGATCCGCTAGTGATTGCTGTTAGCAACAGACTGCCCGACTCTTGGTAGTACCATATGGCATCCTCACATCTTTCCAAGGAGCCAGCTGTGGTATGCCGTCAAGGGTGGGTAGTCCAAACCCCAATATTCAAGATCGTAGAAGTACCATTGGGATATTGGCAGATGCGTTGTAATCTCCATCCAGTGCCTCTGAGCTTCAAAATCTCCATGCATTGGGGGCGTTCGAAAGCCAGAGTAGCCCCAGAAGCCAGCTGTCCATCGAAATAGACCTACGGACATTAGAATTAATGGCAACAGGATCCACTGTGAAGTCGAGGTTTTTGCAGGCCATAGGAAGGCTTCCAATGGAAATTCCGGGGCCTGCCCAGACGTTGTCCGGACATCTTGTCGATTTATAGGCGCTGAAGAGCTTGGCCCGTTGGCCTTCCTTCTTGGCTTGTGGAGAGACGCCATTTTCTTATCAAAATTCAAAGTCAATGAATGAGTACTTTTGGAGGTCAACACGACTTTCAGGGAACAATCTTCGGCGTTACCACTAGCGTATGAGGCTGCATTAGCAAAATGCCAAGAAGGCGGTCAAGGGAATTTTTCTCAAAGCTCGAGACCCCGCCCACAAATTTCTGGATTTTCTTCTTACTCACCCAGTCAATACAATACATCTTTTGTATGTTCTGACTATCATATCACGCAAAACTTCTAGATACTCAACATCCTTTATGGGTTTTCTTTCCGAGGGTTCATCCAAAGAAATCTGAGGTTGTCCGAGAATTGTGACTTGAGAGCTTATCTGTGGGCAGGAATACTAGTTCCTTCTTGAGGGTTGACTTGACAAGCTATATCAGTGGGCATACATTGACTACCGAGGGCTCTTGAGCATACGCACCTTACTCTGAGATACTTGAACAGTCGCGCTCCAACGCTTCTGACTTGAGGGATTCTTCTGTGGGCTTGTGGGCTTTTGACGCTAGTGGGCTTATCAGACAATCGAAGGGTTTGCCGCACACGTGGAAATTCAACACTTGAATTACTGAGATTGAATTTCAATCAACAGAGTTTGCAATTTACAAAGAATAGCTCCTGAGAGTACGTGTTTTCTAGATCCTCCTGACTCACGTATTCCTATATTACTGGCACAGTCCACTAACTTGCAGACTTATCTATCACAGGAAAACAACTTCATTACAATGGCAAAGACAAAAGCAGTTCAGCCCGTAAAGGCTGGCAAGTCCGACAAGGTCAAGGCGATTTCTTCATTCAAGGCTGGCGGTGTTACTAACTGTTCTCAGGCCCCCAAGTCAAAAACCATGGAGTCAGTAAAGCAAGTTGCGATCAAGGCAGACAAGGTAGGGAAAGAAGAAAAGAAGGCCAAGAAAGCCAAGAAAGAGCCAACACCTGAGCCAAGCAGCGACGAGAGTGAGAGCGATAAGGAAATGTCGAGCGCTAGCTCTGCGAGCAGCGATGATGAGTCGGACGCAGAGGCGAAGCCAGCTACCAAGACAAACGGAGTCAAGGTGAACGGTTCGGCTAATCCAACTGCTGCCGTTGAAGATGATAGCTCCGATTCTTCCTCATCGTCTAATGACGAAGCCAAGCCTGCTGCGTCCAAGTCTAATCCAGTTCAAGCAATGAAGAAAGGAGCTGCCGCAAAGGCAGAGTCTGATAGTGATGATGACAGCGAGGAAGATAGCGAGGACGATAGCGAAGAAGAAAGTGAGGATGATGTCAGGGAGAATTCTAGCGAGGGTGAAAGCGCTGATGAAATCCCAGCGGCTGCTGGTGCTATCGACCACAAGGCCTTGAACGGCGCATTGAAGAAGGTGGCTTCGAAAGACGTATGTTCAATCACTGCGAATAAGTGAGGACTTTTGACTGATCTTGGTCTCTAGGCATCTTCCGACGAGGAGTCTGACAGTGAGGGGTCTTCTGGATCCGAGGAGGACTCATCTGAAGATGATAGTGAGGAAGAAGAAGCCCCCGCCCCCAAGAAGCGCAAGGCGGAAGCCGACGCCGCTCCTGTCGCGAAGAAAGTTAAGACCGAGAGTACCGGTGACGATGCGTCCAAGCGAAATCTTTTTGTCGGCAGTCTATCATGGAACGTAGATGAGGACTGGCTTACGAGAGAGTTTGAATCTTTTGGAGAGTTGTCGGGTGTCCGGGTCATCACTGATAGGGACAGCGGCCGCTCTAAAGGGTAAGCAAATCTGGTCATCGTCCTTGCAACACCCACTAACGGTACTGCAGATTTGGTTATGTCGAATTCACCAACGCTGAGGATGGTATCAAAGCACAGAAGGCTATGCATGGGGCTTTGGTTGACAACCGTGCTCTCAATGTCGACTTCTCCACCCCCAAAGCCGATAGGCCAGACCGTGTCAAGCAATACGGAGATCAGAAGAGTCCACCAAGCGACACCATTTTCGTCGCGAACATTTCATTTGAGGCTACTGAAGACATCATCGGAGAAGAATTCGGGAAGCACGGCGACGTGATTGGCGTTCGCCTGCCCACTGACATGGAGTCTGGCAACCCCAAAGGCTTCGGCTACGTACAGTTCTCCTCAGTCGATGGAGCAGCGGCGGCGCTGGAAAAGATGAGCGGCGCTTCGATCTGCGGGCGTCCCGTTCGTCTTGACTTTTCCACACCTCGCCCAAGCAACAGCGACTCACCCCGCGGAGGTCGCGGAGGCCGTGGAGGCTTTGATCGTGGAGGACGTGGTGGAGGACGCGGTCGTGGAGGCTTCGACCGTGGTGGCCGTGGAGGCGGACGTGGCGGAGGCCGTGGAGGTCGTGGAGGCTCAACCAACCGTGGTGGCTTCGGGGACTTTCAGGGCAAGAAGATGACCTTCTAAGGTAATTCGAGCCTCCCTCTGGCCTTTACGGCATCCTGGGTAAGTATCCGCGATCACGTTGTATGTCTGATGGGCTCTTGCAATTCCTTGCACCTCCCGAATCTCCTCAGTCCTAAAAGTTTTTGTTTTCGATCTAGCTGTTGCTTCCCAATATTCGGTACTTGGTTGCACAGTCCGTTGGGATATCAGCTTCTAAGCTCCTACATAATGCGACAGATGCTTGTAGGATAGGCTACAGTTAGATAGAGGAATCAATACAATTGTTTACATATGGGATCCCGGAAGATAGATTTATAGGATCAGGTGACCAGAAGCGTTTACTGTACCTGTGAGGTCCGACCATTCGATCAAGTTCATCGACCATATCATACCGTGAACTGCTCATGCAGACAGTCAATATTCTCTGATAGATTCTTGCCAGCATATCAGAGAGTCCTCGAGCTTGCTCCTATCCAGTGGGTATGTCAACCTAAGGTACCAGTGCGAAATCCTTGATCTCTAAGCTACCTTAAGGCCCCGAACCCTTTATCGATTGGCGCGATGATTTAAGTGTAGATGTCACCCGCCAGGGTCCATCCATCCTACTACGAGTACTGTTGGGCCAGTCGGTGTGATCATTTCAACCATCAGTCTGTATACAAGTATAGCTGGGTCACGAAGCAGTGTCTCATTCACTGGTTTGTGATGGCAGCAGCCGGCTATACTTGAGCAGAATCTTCAGCATATGACGAAGACGTCTCGATCAGAACAAAGAGCGCCGCGTGACTTATGCCCAAGGCGACAGATCTTGGAACACACAAGCACGCATTATTCGAGGACATCTCCACTCTTATTCAAACAGTTGTTCGAGCAACTGTTCGTTGCGATTCATTAGGCAGCAATCGAACTATATAGTGCGATGACGATGCCTCCAACGAACATCGACAAACTGGCTCAAGCGAGAGAAGACCTCGGGGCTCGTGTAGCGCAGCAAGTGGAGGATGTCTCTAACGTCGCCCCATCACCTTCTGGGGTCAGGAGATTGCGGTCAGACGGTATGTAGATGCTCGGAGCAAAGATCTCGATCCTCTTCCTGCTTTCCTCTTCCAGCCAACTTGCATGAAGAAAGCGGAGAAGTCGACAGCCACAATGAACACTATATACTCATTCGATTATTATACAGAATCTTGGATCGAAGTATCCTCGCAACCTTCCTCATCTTCGCTATCTTCAGCCGCAACAGACGATGTCATTACAACCGGCCTCAGAGTGCAGTCGAATGCCCGCCGAAGACGACGTTTGACCCGAAGTGTATCTTCGCCATACGTTGGTCCGCCCCGATCTGTGAGCACGACAGGGAGTAGTCAGGAAGAATACGAAGAAAGCGAGAGCGAATCCGACCGCATAATGAACAGCTCGAACGAGGGTCTTGAGCGCCATTTCACAAGTCCACCTGCTGCGCCGTCTTCAGTATCCGACGATCTGGCTTCGAACGAAGGTGGAGATGATGATGATGAAAATTCCACAACCTTGGGTGTCACCACTGCCCAGCCAGCTTTTAGGCCCCAACCTAACGCTTTCTCTCACCCCCCACAATCCGCTACAACGCGCCAAGCCCGCTCAGCAGAAACTCAAAGACCATACTTTTCCACACCCAGAGGTTCTACTCCCCGCCAAACCGCAAATTCTTACCCCAACCAAAGCCCTCGGTCCCATACCCCTTACAACATGATATCCCCATCCCATGCAGCCGACCACGACGCCGCCCTCCGCGCCTCCCTCTCTACCCTTCTATCCTGCGCTCGCGCTCTCCCAAAACGCGAGCAAGCCCAGCGCAGCAACCCCAACCCATCCGCAAACCGCATCGAACCCTCCACCCTCCGCATGATACCCGAGTCCGTTGTCATGGGCGGCACCAACGCACGCCCCACCGCCCGCCGCCTCTCAACCTCATCCTCCACAAGCGCATCCCCTTCCGTCCATGATAAAGGCAAGCGGAAAGCTTCCACCTCGAAGGACCGCCGTGAAATGCGCAAAAAGCGGAGGGCGAGTGGCGAAGGGGAGATGATGGTCAGCCCGACGCTAATGACCTGGGTGGTGAGTGCCGGGGTGGTGGTGCTATTCAGCGCTATTAGTTTCTCAGCCGGTTATGCCATTGGTAAGGAGGTAGGCATGATGGAGGTAGGAGCCGGTGGCGGTGGGGAAGGAGTGATTTGTGGGAGGGAGGTGGGGAGGGGGTTGAGGAAGCTGAGGCTGGGGACGCCGACAGTTGTGAGGGTTTAGAGCGGTGGTGGCTTGGATAGGTTGGGGAGTTAGGAATGGGCGAGTTAAGTTGGATTGGGTATGCAGCAATGTGAAGATGATGTTATGAGATGGATGAGGTTACGGGGTGGATGCACGTTGGTGATGGTGCCGAAGGGTTTCTAGTCGAAGTCCTACTTTACAGTTCTCGTTTGCTGCTAGCTCTCGGTACCGGCTCTAATCATTCAGCTCTTTCTCTCCCCTTATTCAAAGGGCGAATATAATACAACTTCTCACCTTCCCCCCTCTCCTCTAATTCATCACATCCTCCATCCCTCATCTCGATCGTTAACCAAACAAACCAAACCCCCCCCCCCTCCGAACCGAGCTGAACACACTCGTGTACGATCTGATCGCAGGAGATCCATGGCACGAGCTTACTTGAGGAAAGAAAGAAGGAAAGAAAAAAAGGGAGGAGGGAAAAGAGAAGGGCCCAGAAAATTGATAACGGTGATGTAGGGATTCCTAAATGTGGTTCTGAGTTGTTACTCGTTGAATGATTCGGTTTTTCTGCGAAATTTGTAAAAGGAGTCAGCGACGTAGTCTATCCTATCTCATCTCTTATGAGAAAAAATCCTGATGTAAACTTCCTTCCTCACATTCCCACTTCTCCCTCCCCATCCCTAAGTCATTTTACTGATATCCCCTGATGCAATGCTCACGACAATCTATCCCTCTCTTTCATCCTCTATTATCCGATCTGCCCTTTTCATTTCAGGCAAGACTAACACTGACCTTGACCATTCATTTCCTCTCTTTTCCTTTTTCTCTTCTTGATTCACATCGTTCCCATCTACTACTTCTTCTGCTGCCTTTTCACCATAGACAAGAAGTCAGGCGCGGTATCCAGGGGAGTTTCCGTAAAAGCCCCTTCTTTCTCTCTTCTTCGTCTTTTGAAGAGGAAGGTTCGGTTTGAAGGGGGAAGGTTGAAGGATTTGGGGGGTTCCATCCTTTCAGAGAGAAGAGTAGATGAGATCGTTTGTGGTTTGCAGATCATTTCGGAACAGAATACTATTTGAAAGGTCATGTGTGAAGAAAGCAAGTTTTGCGTGTTTTGCGATTTCCATCTCTCTTCGCCCAGCTCCGATGAGATGAGAACCCGAGTTCACAATCCTCGTTTCCCATTTTCCCTCTACTCCATCAACATCCCCATCCCACTCGACTTGCTTATTCCTCTTTTCGAACTACTACGCTAATATACACAACGACTTCATATTAAAAACTTGGAGACAAGATTGGTGTTTTAGTTTGACTTGGACATGGAGGTTTGGACATGCGCTGACTGGTTTGCGATCTGGTGGTGGTATGTTGCGTAGGCGGGGATGCTTGGGGGAGGATGGAAGGAAGAGTGCAAGGAGGATGCGTGAGGGGCGGGTATGGGGTAGGGTGGGAAATGGGAAGGGTGGGGGAAAGGGCTGAGGAGAGAAGAGGGAGGAAGGAGGGAGAGAAGAAGAAGAAGAAGGGACAAGTGAATGCGAACCACAACCCATCAAACCATATTCTCTCTTAAAGAGCCGTATGGGTTACGTAGCTGTTAGGGGGGTGGGGGGAAAGTGGAGGTAGAGGGGTTAAAGGAGTAGAGTTAAGGTAGTTGATGATGTTCATGAGTTGGTCTAAATGTTTAGTATGAGTTTTGTGAGCTATGAAGGGTGGCTACAAAAACACCCTACCCCCAAGACCTCAAAAATCAAATTCCCCCCTAAACCCCTCAACATCCATTCCCACCTCCACCCTCTCCGCCAAATCCCTCCTTCCCATATTCCCAAACACCCTCCTCAGCGTCTCCAACAAATTCGTACTCTGATTCATCCCGACCATGCCCTCAACATCCAACCCACTCTCACCAACGACCTCCCTAACGCGCTCGAGACCCTCTCGCTCGACGACGCGGTGCATAGACAGCGCGCCGAGAAGGTGCTGGGCAGCTTCCTCGTAGCAACCGATGTTGATGCAGCTGACACCGAGGTTGTAGCGGGCGCGGACGAAGTTGGGGTGGAGGGTGAGGGCTTTTTCGTAGGCGGCGATGGCTTCTTCGCTACGGCCGCTGTTAGCTAGGGTCGCGCCGAGGCGGTTCCATAATAGATGGGCCTGCTGGGGGCCATTGCTAGTACCCTCCTCTGTGCTGGCTAGCGCGGCCTCGAAACAGTCGACGGCTTTGCTGTATTCTTCTGCGCCGTAGAATAGGACGCCAAGACCGACTTGCACGTCTGGGTCCATGTGTTCGCCTGCGGGGGAGAGTTGCGCCGCGGAAATGAAGAGGGCGGTGACTTTTTGATGTAGGGCGTGGCGGTCCGTGAAGCCCATGTCTGTGTCTGGGGTCAACTGGTTGGGAGAGATGATCTGGGGGTATTTTGTTGCGAGCCATCGTTCCAAAGTTCTGTAGGCCGTAGCATCGTATCCGTCATTGGTATAAGAAATTGCAAGACCCATCAGAGAGTCAAGATTCCCGGGGTCGAGTTTGAGCGCTTGCTCAAGGGCGCGGATGGCGGGTGTTTCTTTCTCATTCTGGGCTTGTGCCGTGCCGAGGGCGACCCAGGCATCGACATGTTGGGGTGATTGTTGGACTGCGGCTTCGAAGGCGAGGGCGGCGAGGGAGAGGTTTCCGCCTTCGGACATGATTTTTTGGCCTTCGGCAAAAGGGTCTTTGGCTGTGGAAAAGACGTTTTCTTCTTCAAACAGATAATTCCCCAACTGAGGGTCTCGATAACCATCGTGAAACTGGCTGTCGAAGCCATCCCAGGTGTCGTAATCGCGTAAAGGCATGCCGTCGTTCATGCGGAATTGCTCTTCATTCACCATTTGCCTGGCGTCTGCCATTTCAGCTTGGATGCCGCGCCAGACGCTCTCGAAGTCGCCAAAGTCATTGGTTTCGGAGAGGACTGACCTATCTATGTCGTTGAGCTCCCTTTCCATTGCTGCTTCGGCTTCAGCATCGAGCTCTCCTTTGCCTACAGCGTCGATTTGGGCGAACTGCTGTTCCCAGTCTTGATCGTCCAACTCGACCATACGGGCTTTGCCTTTTCCCGCTGTTGTGGCGTCCTGCTGTCTTGATTGCATGGGCCGGTTATATTGAAGCATTTCCCCAGTCATACCATATCCCATGCCCATAGATCTCTGGTAGCCATTCATTGTCATAGGCGTTCGAGATACCGGACTCGATAATCTTGCGGGACTGTTCCTCTCTATTTGCTGAAATCGCTGGAACTCTGCGGGACTGAAGCCTGCTGGGACAAATCCTCCAGCCTTTGGTACTTGAAAGGCAGCTTCCATGCGCGCCTGTCCTGCTGGGTCGAACTCCGCCGCCCATGCTGGCGATCCTGTCCCTGGAGTGCCTGCTCGATAACCTTCAAGGTCTTTTCTCATCTGTTCCATAGCAAAAGGTTGCGGAGATTCTTGAGGTAGCTGCCCATTCTGTTGCAGGAAGGATTGCATCACCTAGCAAGTGTTTAGTATCTATATTGAGGCAGCTGTTGCAGATGTGGGGTTTACAGAGGGTGTCTACCTCATCTTGACCAGATCCATTTCTCCGACTCCTGAAGCTCTCCTGCAAGCCTCTTGGACCCTGGCCAACCAGGCTGTCCCGCTGTAACGACTTGTCATCCTGTACATGCTTTGTAAATTGGGAGAGAGCATTGCCGGCTGTTGAGCATTCGGCGCCGCCGAGAAAGGACATGCCGCCTTTGAACCTTCAAGATGCGACTATGGTATAGACCTGCGTTAGAAGATTAGTAACAGTGTACTGGATAGTCCGGGGAGTTCTGTTGTTTTGTAGCATTCCATCGTTCCAGAGGCGAACAAGCCGAGGTCTATCTATCGACTTTACGTGCATGGCTTGGCATCCCTTGCGTTAGAAAATCGAATCAGTGAGGAGATCCAAAACCATTGTTGGACCTTCGCGTGTAAAGAGCTGAATGGATGTTCGGTATCATAACTATCTTATTGTACAGTAAAGGGTGCCTGAGCCATGTAGAGAAGATACAAGATGAAGAACGCCAACTTGGCACTGCAACACACATTACTCCAGCCTATCATCTAATATGCCCCAGTGCCACAGACGCACAAGATGACTGTTTATGAATACCAGATGCCTCCACCCTTGCAGTGTTGCCCTTATTGTTCAGTCTCAGCAGCTGGCTGCATGGCTGAGCGCCCACTTGATGTGCTGAAGTCAACTCTGAGAATCCTACCACTGACCTCCTTATCCTTCAAAGCTTCCATTGCCTTCTGCGCACTTGCGACATCAACAAAGTCGGCATGAGCGAAGCCTCTTGGCTGACCGGTTCTTCTGTCGATTGCCACTCGAACGTCGATTACATTCTTGATGTCACGGAACAAATTGTTCAAGTCACGGTCTGACATGTCAAAAGCCATGTTCCCAATGAAGAGGGTCTTGGTGGGAGGGTGTTCAGGTTTGTGCGGGTTTCTTTTTGTAGCTCGCGGCCCACGGCCCATCGTGAACTGCACTGAGAGACGGCGGCCTTCAAAATTTTGCTGGTTGAACAGTTCAATGGCTCTCTTTGCCGCTTCAACACTGGTGAAATCCACATAACCAAATCTTTGTGTTTCAGTTGTCAGTATTACTGACGAGACAGAGACACTTCGAGAGCTTACCCTTTACTCAGACCTCTCTGGTCATAGATAATCTTAACGTTGTCCACGCTGCCTGCTTTACCGAATTCGTTCCTTAGGTCTTCAGCAGTCACATCAAAAAACAAGTTCCCAACGTAGACCGTGTTTGATTGTAGAGCATCTGCTCGAGGTTGGATAATCGAGTCTCCGGCACCAGTATCATAGTCAAGTGCAGTGGACGCCGCAGCACCGACAGATTCTACCGCCGAAGAGGCCTGGGCAGTCGCCGTCTCAGCTGCAGATTTGATAGCTGAAGTAACGGTAGATTGGTCATCTTGGTCCGCAGATGCGGGCGCCTCAGACTCGGATGCCGCAGCTATCGAGTTCTCCCCATGTTGCGCCTCCGTTGCTCCATCGGCTTCGGGCTCCGACTGTGTAACTTCTTCGCTTGCCCATCTCTTCTGTAGTGCGAAGACATTCGAACGAAGGCAAGCGACACGAAGGACTGATGGGCTACGAGTAGTAATTGATCGAGGTTTGGCAGATATGGATATTGATGGAGAGGAGAAGGCGCGGAAGGCGACACGGCGAAGACAGAACCTAGACAGGAGAGGTTAGAATTGCAAAGACTGTTAAATTATGTAGAGAACATACATGATGGCTGGGTAGTGCAGAGAGAGAACGATTGGAAGATGGTGCTTGAAGCGAGTGGAAGGAGGACAAAATGTTGATGCAGAGTTAAAAAATCGTCTCGACAGTTTTCAGGTGTAAGTAGATCATGAACTTTTCTTAGCGTGTCCTAGGGGAAGTGCTAAAACGACATGGGTCTAACCGGCGTAGCTCTAGTACTGGTCCCTACGAACAAAATTGCAAAACACCATTCCATAGAAGTTGAGTTCATACAGAAACATGATATAGAGAGCAATTTATCACACTTCAGGCTTTCCGAGCAAGTATGAGAATTATTTAATTACAATGAAGATACTTGTCAACCCCTTTCACAAGCCTTCTTATTCATCCATGCAGTCATCTAACCCTATTCTAAACAACCCTTCTCGATCCCCCAAATGCCTTATTTCCCATCACCCTACGGCAGCGACAGATACGTCAGCAACAACTTAGGGAAATTTGGCGTACCCAAGCCAGTTACAGGATCCCATCCTGAGACGGCCTGGAATCCAGGAGTTCCGCAGCCTTGGTTTCCACCCATGGTGATATCGTTGAGCGCACCTGGGTTGGCATACAAAGTTGGATTGAGAAAGCCCACAGAGCCCTTGCCAATGTTGTATCTAACCTCATTGATAAGGGTTATGATTGCTCCCACGGTAGGCGATGAAGCCGAGGTACCGTAAACAAGTGAGAACTTCCCATCAACCGCAACGATGTAATTGGCGCCGTTGGCACTGATGTCGGGAAGTCCACGGGATTGCTGAGTGTTGTTGTAGCGGTCTGCACCATATGGAGGTGGGTGGTTTGCGAAGTATGATTTCACGGCGGTGGTTTGGTATGCAGGAAGCCCAAAAACATTGGAGAACCCACCACCTGAGAAGATGACAGTCTCGCAGGCCTCCTCGGGGGCAGTGACCGAAGCACCAGGCACAATCTGGGTAGCGCCAACAGACGTGACGTAGGGACAAGTCCCAGGGAATGATGGATTGAACATGCCCGAAGATCCGTTATTGAGCTGATGGGTGGTAGGGTCAATACATTGTCCGCCGTTCCCTATGCACATTCGCGTTAGGAAAGTACAATTTCTACATTGCTAGCTGAAGATTTACCTGCAACACCATAGTCACCTGACGAGTAGAGGATTGTGGTTCCTGCGAGTCCAAGCTTCATATATTCTGCGCATTGACGCCTTTCATACGCTGGTGTCAGATCTACCTCGTTGTAGCTATATGACGTAGAAATGACCTTCGTGGCCGCGAACCCGCCACAGTTCTCAGGGCCAGTGTAGCCACCCGGTAGCGGGTCAGGGTACGTTGCGTCCTGGGTCGGGTCGTCCCCCCCTTGGAAAGTGCAGTACGACCCGTCGATAGCGTCAAGAAAGTTGTTGAATGAAGCACCCTCAACAAGGTCACCAACCTGGTACAACGTAACTTTTTGTGGGTTGACAAGCGCCATGGCGTATTCGAGATCAAGATCGGATTCACCATTGTATCGGAATCCTTGAGCCTGTGTTTGGTCGACACCACCGTCAATGGAGTCTAGAATAGGGCTCCTTTGTACCTGGGCCTTGGAGAAATTTGCGAAGAAAAGGTCCAAGTCGCCTTGTAGATAGGCCTGAGGGGTATACTCGACAATACCATAGCTGTTCTGCCGGTTGGCGGTAAATCCTGGCGGAAATTCGTACAGAGCCCTCAGGCAATTGGGTGTAATATATTTGTTGCAGTTTTTGAGCTCATCCAAGATGCCCTTGATATTGATGTCTGTCCCCTTCTTCGGCAAAGAACCAGAGTTCGGCGAACCGATACTCAAGGCAGTTTTCTCCTTGACGGGCACACCAGCTGCAGAGGTAGGTACGTCCCGTTTGTTGTTCCCGTTGAGGTCCACTGCTGCCTGGGGGATTTTAGTGTCGAAATGGACTGTTGGAGTGATAAAGTCGACGTGAGAGCCAAGGTGTTCAGGAATATGGTAGTCTGAGCAAGCAACGTGAGGCTTGCCGCTGACGTGCTTGTAAACGTGATATTTCGTTTTAAGAAGATTTTCAGCTTCACCGACGGTGGCATCGAAAGTCAACCAACCAAGGGATTGGGATCGTGATATCCGTTCTGGGGTAATTCCAGCCGATATCAGCCACTCTGTAACTGAGTCGACCGATTCCTGGCTTGGTGCAAACGTTTCGGCTATCTGCTGTGCTGTCCAATGTTGTCCAAATTTGTCGGACTCTGGGTGAGAGACTTCCATCAAGAAATCATCTGCCTTGTCCAAGTTTCCCTGGGTGAGGGCAATTCGCATGGGCAAGATTTCGGTGCCGGTCGGCTTTGTATACCTCGCCCATCCTTGGGGAAGTATATTACGCTTCTCGTGCAAGACATGGTTGGATGATGGCGCGGCATAAACACTGGCAACCAAGGCACCCAAAGTTAGGAGGGAAACATGCATGATTTAACGATGCTGATAAGACACATACAGTCTCGAAGATGGGGAAGGGGTATGAGTTCTTATAGATTATCGAACATACCTTGGTAGCAACGGCTCGATAGCTCTCCTCTATGTGGAAGGAGCTTCCCAACACAGCATTTTCCCATCTTGTCAAGGGGGGCAATTGCAGGCTTGGAAAAAGAGATCGGCGTGGAAATCGTGCTTTCCTGTGGTCCAGCATGCCAACAGCATCCATGCATGACCTTATCGTCGGGAGCCAATTTTCAGGTAGGTCGAGATGCTAGTCCACAGACGAGCGTCGCCTTTGCATGTCTCTCAGGGATACATTCTGTAGCGGATCAGACGAGCACCCATTCTACGAAGTCGATACTTGTAGTCCACGAAAGGAAGGAGAGGCTCCGGAAGAAGCATGGAAGCAGATTAGTCCTCGGCACTGAAAGGGTTCGGTCCGTGGGTGGTGATCTGTTTGGTTGATATCTGGGAGATCTGCACAAGAGCCCATAACTGCGAAAAGCGATATACATACTGCTTTAAGTTATCCATGTCGTCACGATACAGGCGAAAAAGAAGTCGTCGATGATGATATGGTTGGAGCTGTGCTAGCACGCAGGTACTTGAGAGATCGAAATCCAGCCCCCGCACCACACCAAAACACCACATAAAACTCGTAAGCGACACCAATTAGTCAGTTGGGGGAACGAACTTCGGACCTGCTACAAACGGTTACTGCATGACTCTTTGCATATTTTTGTTCCCGACTCTAGAAGCAAACCTCTGTTCCCATATCATTCTCACTTTCGGTGTCTAAGCGGCCGTGTCTTGTTCCACTTTCGATGGGTGTTGTCTAAGGGAACGGCGATCTTGACAAGACTGCAGAAAGCTGGGGCAGGTGCAATGAGAAGTCTGATCCACCAACTTTAATCACGAAGCTAGAAAGCCAGAAGCTCTGGTTGTACTATAGTGATATCTACAACTGCCCATCAGTGCCGTCTTAACAGTCCATGGCCTATGCTAAGCTCCTCGCGCAACCCCAAGCTTGGTAATTCATGCCCTAAAGTACTCATAGTCAAGTATGCTGCCTGAAGGGGCAAATCGTTTAGAGCTTAGGACCCATACCACCACCACCACCACCACCACCATCATACTCCATCCAGCTCATTACATGCGGCCTGTTTGCAGTTGACGACGCTTGTTGTTCGCCATTCGTTCCTTTTGTTGAATTCAGACTTGAAGGCAGGATAGATCCATAAGATCGCTGAGACGCAGCTGTTTCCGCATTCGTGTTTGAGGTCTGCATAGGCTGGTTCATCATCAAACGCTCTGGATCCGGTGAGAGCTCGATGAATCCATCATTGGCAGAGGTCCCGGTAAGTTCTGGAGTGTATTTTGTAGGACACTGTATTGGCCTTGTCGGATCGTGATCAGGGCGAATAGTTGAGCTATCGTCCTGTGTCACCTCTCCCGGAGACATATGTGGGTGCACTGGTGAGATTGGGGATCTCTTCTCCATGTTACTGTCGGTCCCTGCAGCACTGCCTTGGGAGCTCACAAGTGACGCGTGATTCCCTACTCTGGTACTATTGCGATATAGTCCTAAGTACAGGTCAGTGGCTTTTATAGCTTAGAACATGACATTAGTCTGTCGAGTGTATGCACGGAATCAAGCTGCATCGCCAGATTAGGTTAACCAGGGGAGGTCATCCCGCATGGCTTGTAATGCACAATGCGACGCCATAACCTGGGGTAACACAGTATGAAAGCTGGAAGCGAAAACTTTGGTAGAACTTACCGCCGATCCTCCCAAAGGTGTCTCCTGCTCGGTTTGCGTCAATCCCTTGGAAACTAGGATCGTCATCATATGCTTGCCTTCTCTTCTCTTCCGCCTTCTTCTTGGCTCCTCGCCGCCGCCAGAGCAACCAGAGCAGTAGAATGGCTACCAATATGAAACCTACTCCCCCTACAACGCCGGTTATGATGGGTGTCTTCGATGATGCTGCGCCATTGTTTGAGGGTAGAGTATTCGTGGAAGGTGCCGGGTTGGCCGGCACTGTAGTGGATTCAGGTGCCGAGGAGAAGGAAGTGGAGGTAATGAGTGACTGAGTGGTAGACAGTGTCGCCCCATTACCTGTCGCTGTTACGAAGATCGAGGATGTAACAAGTACAGTAATGGGAGCTTGGCTAAATGTTGACGTCGGCGCTGTTTGGGGGTCAGCGTGGGATGGTGATGTTAAGGGAGCCGCTGGAGGTGTTGCTGAGGTGGAAATTGTGGACGACGATGTTGGTATGGTTTTGCTAGTACTTGGTGATGGAGGAGTAGCACTAGGGTCAGTACTGGTAGTAGAAGGTCCCGCGGGTGGTGAATCTGTAGTTGTCTTGGGTGTTTCTATTTGACTTGTTGAAGATGCACTCGGATTTGCCGAATCTGGACACCCAGGGAGACCGCAAGGATCTATTAAACAACAGCCGTTGAAGTTGTTCGAAGTACATGTCCAGTATTGAGAAGGAGGGCACGTTTGGTCTCTGGGCAACTTGGTAAGCATATTGATTGCCATTGGTTGACTTGACGGCATGTTCTCGGTGTTAGACGCTCGAGAATTCAAGGCTTCATCTCATGCTGAATGAAGAGTGCAAAGAGATCAAGATATTTGGGCTGAAAAGGTTGCACATGAAGAAGACCGGAAATGCTGAAAGTTTTGACCAAAATGGAGGTTTAGGAAGGAATGATTCCAATTGGTATTTCTGTATGTCTTGTCATCCCTGTCATCAGCAAGTGGAACTTCATCACTTCTTGATGATTGAGGCGAGCTTTTTAGTCTGATCAACAGAAGTGAAGCTCATACTAGTTCCAATTTCGGAGATCCTTTTAAGAGACAGACCTTGAGACCTGTCTTGCCTTTTCCAACCGAACATTCCGTTACAGGCCATACGGTTGCAGAAGAGGCTGTCCAGACCTTCATAGATACAGCACAGAGCCAGATCTATATGTGATACATGGATCTCCTCACCTATCTTACGATCGCTTTCTAGTCTCAAGGCCTAAGGTGTATCAGGGGTTTCCAAGGCGATACGTCGATTGCGCCGGGGGTTACATGCACGTATGTGTCTATCCGTCAACTGAGGTGCATCGGTGCACTTTATCCACAAAGCCTCAAGATAGGACTGAATATCCCAATCGGATTGTCTTAAGACCGAGTAGTGCCACCTACATCCGCTTCTGTGTGAAACTAAAGCCGAATCAGTGGTGTATTTCAATCGATTCCTACGGTTCGCTTCCTGGCGTATGTTATAGCGTACAGGACTGCTGAGGATGCAGGGCTCATCTTACAGGTAGCAGGGGATACATTCGAGACTTTAGTAAGCATCACTTACAATTACTAGGACTAGGAGATAGATGCACTCAATCGCTGCTTTGCAAAACCGGCATCGATGATGAATCTTCAATACAGTCTACGGCGAACGCTGGATGCCAATTCGCCTTCATTGGTATCGTCCAGATGTGATTACCTTCCAAACCTCATGTGCGCTTTGGCATAGCTATGCAAAGCTCGAAGGAAGACCTGGTATCCTACGCCAGCGTTGTCTTGGACATGGAAGATCTCCGTCAAGCGGACCTGCCATGGCGGGTATCCCTGCAACTCAATGTCTGGTCCAAAGAGGATGAGCAGTTCAGGCTCACCCATGACGCTTTCTGTGACCTCAGCATCAATGAGATCTAGCGAAATGTCGTTCGGGGACAGCTTGTTTCGTTGAGACATCTCAGTAAGGGTTTTGGTAAGATCGACAAGAGTGGAGCGGCCATCTTCGGATGAGAGAAGCAAAATAGAAAGATGGCCTTGCAGAAGGTTTAGCTTGCAGAAAGGCACTACTGATAGTTATCTTTGACAGTGAAGCTTACCTGAAGGACGGGAAGACGATTCCAGCTGCTCAAAGCTTCCGCCATTGAGAAAAGCAGGCATATTAGGAGCTCTTAGTTGAAGAGAGGGAACGCGGTGGCCAAAGTAAGCGTGCAGCTTCGAGGAAACGGTGCGATGGGTTGTGGCAATGTGGCCTTTCAATACACCTATTACATGTCATTACACCAAGCTTCGGTGTATAACCTACCAGTATCTAGACCACCCACCAGTTTTCTCATACACACTGAGAATGGGAATTCCAACGCAAGCACACCAAGCGGATATCTCTGCGACTTCATCCATCAATCCTTCCAACCCTGCCGCACCTCTCTCTTCCCCTTTCAGCTCCAAGATAACACTCAGGTGATGGGGTAATCTACTCAAACCACGAACGTCTTGCTTTATAAGTTCAGGGGCTCGGTGGTGATAGTATAAGATAGCGAAGATTCGGTCAATGAGTACATGATATGTTTGCCGTATTCGTATATATAAGGAGAACAAAGTGTGGATAATGGTGAATACAAGTATATGTAACTGAGCTCTGAGGAACATCCGTATGGATCCTGATTTCCGTCCTCCAGGAGATGTCGACGATATTGGAGGTGATGGTAGGTACGGCCTAAGAAGGTTTTCACGCTGTTTGGGCGTGAGAACGGTACCATTGGTGCTGACATCCCGGCGGTATGCTTGGGTTTCTTTCGTTGCGACCATAATGGACAGAATAACAGAATGGAAGGGATTGTGACGGCGTAGTGACAATCATAGCAGACAGCAGACAGCTTCTGGATACGTATCGTGCTTCGGTGATAACGCGAATCCAAAGCTGTTTGACTTATTGAACTAAACCTAAGGCTTTCTCGTTTGATCAGTAGAAGGACAATTTAGTCAATTGGGCGGTCAACACGAGAGCGGCAGAAACAGCCGCATCCGCCTCGTGGGTACCTCCATATGTACTCCGTACATACTCCACAAACTAAATGCCGCCTCGGTCCTTCAGCTTACCGCTTTACCTAGGGCGTATACTCCATCATGATGAGTAGCGTGTAGGATGCCATCCCTTTGACGCCTCACAGCCTAGAGCTCGACGGCATATCTAACGATATCATGCCCGGCACAATAAGCACATCTTCGACATCCTCCCACCAGACCTCTAATTTCGTAAATAGATCGATCTTCCCTCAAGCGCCGGTGTTCAACCTTGAGACTTTCTCCAGCCGAGATTTCATCGTTAAAGATTTTGTCGAATCGCTTTCGGACAGTGCCATCAATTCAAATCGAAGATCCGGGCCTCCAAATCAGGCTCAGGTATTTGACCCTAAACCTCTCATCCGAAGTTTCGAGCATGCTCTTAACCGCATTTCCGACCTCTCGGGAGACCTTGAGTCACGAGAGAATGAGCTTTCCGGGGCCGTGCGACGTGCGGAGGCGCAACATACTTCGAACGTGCAGACTCTTCGACGGAAGCTCGACCAGACGATAGATTCGTTCCATCATCTTGACACTTCGCTCAACGGCGAACACGAGGCTGGAGGCAACACCGTGGTTAAGATTGGGGAAAGGTTGGAAGAGCTTGACCGGCAGAGGACACGGGCACAAGATGCCAAATTTCTCATTCAATGTTGGATGGAGGTCAGTGAACGAGGAGAGCTCTTACTCCTTGAAGACATAAGAAGGCAGGGAGGTGGAGATGGCAAAGTTCGCTGTGCACACATTGCGAGGCAACTCACTAAGATCAGCCAAAGGCTTGATCCGGACAGCTGGAACCACGTCAACGGGCACACATCGGTTGTGAATGGCGGGAATGGAACTCAAGGCTCAGATGATGACCGCAAGCGGCTCCGCTATAATACTCGGGAACTCATTGAGAAATTTTCTGAGACATTGGAGAAGGATCTGCTTAAGTCATTCGATGACTTTTACAGACGAGAGAACTTTGAAGGTATGCGAGATTGTGCGAATGTACTCTACGACTTCAACGGTGGTGCGAGTGTCATTGGTGCCTTTGTCAATCAACATCAGTTCTTTATCGACCGAAGTCAGCTCATCACAGAAGAAGTTGGTGGCGACGCCGAGACATGGGAGCGCTTGGCAGATCCAGACGCCGAACCTCCAGGCGTCGAACCCAGTTTGCAATCACTTATAGATGAAGTCAAAGTCGTGGTGCAAGAGGAATCTATCATCATCAAGCGTGCATTTCCATATTACGAGCAAGTGCTGGGCAAGTTTTTGCAACGAGTTTTTCAACAATCCATTCAGCAGAGACTAGAAATGGTTCTCGAAAAAGCCAACACAATTTCTTCTCTTGCATTCCTGAGATCATTACAAGCGGCTCGAAGCTGTATAAGTACCCTAATAGACGATTTAAAAGCACATGGTCTTACTGAACATCCGGAAGTTGCATCTTCTCAGACGACTTTAATACTTGATCAGCAATTTGATGATCTCTTTGTACCATACTTTGTAGGCACTTCATACATAGAACGAGAGAAGAGAAACCTGGAGGAACTATATTCATCTTTGCTGTTCAAGTATACGGTATTTCATGTACGGTCTATTGAATCTCCACCGAGGGAACTACATACTAACAGAACTCAGTCTCGAAGACGCAAAATACCTACCACTTTCATGAAGTCTTTAGCAAAGTCGGGAAGCGAACTGCTGGCTTCTGCTCGAGATGCCTATGTTGAGCGCCTTGATTCTTCAGATCTTGCACCGGCCCAGAAAGCTATGCTACTTCGTGTAGCAGGCCTCAAGGACTCCGAAAACGCCAAGACACAGACGGAGATTGATGTCAGCGATCAAGATGGAATTTTAGATACCACGAATGCCAAACGAATGCTGAAATGGCTCGCTGAGGCTGTAGGGAGAGGCCTAGAGCTCAGTGGTGGGAACGAGACTGCCAGAGACGTGGCAGCTCTAAACAACCTTCTTCTCACCAACATGGCGGAAATCTACCTTGAAACCGCATTAGACGCGTGAGCACCAAGATATTCCAACAATCAAAGAGTGTACTGACCCATAAATAGAGCCAACGATCAAGCAGCAGCTCAAGAGAATGTGAAGAACGAGCCTGACCTCAGCTACCTATTTAGCCTCCGTCCAGCCTTCACAATCATGCACCTGATGATCACCTGCATTCGCGCCGTTCTCATCCCTCTCGCCTCTGGCAACGTCACTATCCGCCGGGACATGGAACAAACCACCACCCTCACCATGACACGGATGGAAGACAAAGTCAACACGCTCCTCCAGCGCACCATTGACGTCGTCCTAACTTGGGTCGCCAAAATCCTTGCAACCCAGAAAAAAATCGACTTCCGACCTCGCGATGACGCTCTTGGTAGTAGCGGCGGCGCCTGGCTCGAAATGCTGCAAACTCCAACCTGCCAAACCCTCTCTACTTTCCTTGCCACCAAGCTCCACCCTCTCGCCGTCAATGCCCTTCCCCCTCCTTCCCCCAACCTCACTCACTTCCTTACCGAAGTCGGTCTCGGCATTCGCTCCCAACTCCTCGAACATTTTAAGAAATTCCCCGTAAACGCAACCGGCGGAATAATGGCTACAAAAGACATCAGCAAATACCTTGAGATTTCAAGAGGGTGGGAAGTGGAGGAGGGATTTAAGGAGAGCTTGGAGGTGCTGACTGAGATTGGGAATGTGTTTGTGGTTGGGCCTGAGGCATTAAGGGAGAGATTGAGGAAGAATGGGGGCAAAGGAGGTTGGGATGGTGCGGATCTGAGAGTGTATGTAGGGAGGAGGGAGGATGTGGGGAGCGTGGGCGTGCAAAGTGCACTTGGTGGGTTGTGAGCGGTGGGTAAGAGGGTTGATGATTTATTGTAAGCAGCTGTCAGTACGGATATACCCATAAGAGAAGAACTACGGGCTAGGTGTAGTCGAATTCATCATATGAATCATTGCTGTATCTGGTAGGAATTGGTGTAACATCCTTCGCTTCGTCCATTTTGGCACCCTCAACTTTGAAAATCTACCTAGATTTCCAGATTTGCATTTCATATCGAGGCAGAAATAGCATGTGCTCACCATTTCCGATCATCTGAAATCCAATCTCGCATATCCAAAGAGAAATACTTATGTACACGCCCCTAAAGCTCAAACCTATCTCCACACAGTAACTAAGAACACACTCAAACCCCGATCCGAATTTTTGAATAGCTGGGAGATATCTGCCGTTATTAGATTACATATTCCCGTCCTTCTCGTCACGTCTTGCTCTCTTATATGTAATGCATTCTACAGATACAATGCCGCCTTTTCATCATCGATCCTAATCCATTCTTCTACTAGCAGATTTGGACCATGTCAGGCAGAGGCTTGACTTGTAGTGTATAAGTCAGCGTAGGCTTCTTCGAATAGCTCAGATGTCATTTCGAGGATTGTGGGAAGTCAATACATTGCATGGCACATGAAACATATGACAGCTGAACGGGAAAAAACGTTGTACAGTATAAATTTGGCATCATGAGAGACCTGACGCTGAGAACGGCAGAGTATAAGATTAGGCTGTAATAGAGGTTTATATTCACTTCACAAGATCTACGCATATTCCTTTTTCGAAATTTTCGTGTAAATCTCTTTGAATATTTATCTATTTTCGCTTTGATTATCTTTTAAGCATAGCCAACTCCGAGGCACCGTCTATTACAACAAGTCCAACACACCAGCGCAAATCACTGCACCGAGCATCCAGCTCCACCAGAAGCTTCTTTCTCCCGTGTTCGCATGTCCCGTATATGGTAGTACGCTCGAGTTCCCGGCACTCGTCGTATTTGAGGACACGGGAAGAGTTTCATTGCTCCCATTCGAGCTCAGCCCTGAAACTATGAGGGGTGGTAGGGCTGTCGTAGTGGGGGCAGGCGCTGGTTTGGGATTTAGAGATATCTCTGGGGGATAGTAGGACGATGAGATATTTGAGATAAACGTGGGTGGAGGTGGTAGCTTAGTTGTTACTGGCTGTGAGGTCAAGATTGTTGATGTCAAGGTTGACGATGTCGAGGTTGACGATGTCGAGGTTGACGATGTCGAGGTTGACGATGTCGAGGTTGACGATGTCGAGGTTGACGATGTCGAGGTTGACGATGTCGAGGTTGACGATGTCGAGGTTGACGATGTCGAGGTTGTCGGTGTCGATGTTGTCGATGTCGAGATTGTTGATGCGAAGGTTGATGTTGTCGATGTTGTCGGTGTCGTCATTTTCAGCTGCGACACTCCCTCTATATGGGTAACAAGAGACTGCACTTGGCTTGTCGGCGTTGTGGTCGTCACAACCTCAGGTAGCGTGACAGGGTTTGTCGTTGGTAGCAGTGCATCTTGGGTGATGTGCGCTTCAGGAGAGCAGGCGACTCCGGGTTCGGAACAAGGATCCGCGACGTTATGAGGGAATTTTGTGGTAGTGTTTGAAAAACTGGCTGCGGCGAAGAATTAGGGTGAGGATGAAGGGTAGGGGGTTTGGGCGGAAATGGTACCTGTTGAAGCTGTGGCTGATGTGAGAATGGCTGTGAGGAGTATGGCTTTCTTCATGACGGAGATGGGAATAGAAGTTGTCGAAAGCTATGAAGCATAGGAGGGAGTTGAAGGGATATCAAGTTGAATGAGAACAACTCAAAGACGTTTCGCGAAATAACAAAACCCCGTTATTCATGGACAGCAGGCAAGTCTTCGTTCTTTCAAAACTTTCATCATCAGATTACAGGCACAGCACCTCAGCAGAAGCGCATCAGCGCGGCATCGTCCGCCTGAAACAGCTCTGTGACCTCCAAGCTCTTCATATAAACAAGATGAAGAAGTACGGACTTAGGCCGCTTCCTCTGCTCAAGCCCGAGAAACTTGTTTCATGATCGCAGATGTCTTCAACCTAGCCCCAGTACTGGCCCGGTGTCACTCTCGGACTCTCAGTCGTGATAATCACACAGGGCCTTTCCCGTGTTTAAGAAGTGATGGGATGCAGAATGAAGTGAGGTCCAGATCCACGGATGCCGAGGCGAGGAGTTTAGACGAAAATAGATTGAGTTGAGAACTTGAGAAACTGAAACGGCCTTTGATACTTCTCCAAGTCAAGCGCACCATTGGCCATGGATGGCGAGTGCCACTTCATCATCCCCAATGCTTGATTCCATGAAGAGTCTCTACCCGACACATCCCGCTGGTGGGATGCCGGCCAATTGCTTGGGTCCTGCTGGACGTTGACAGCCTTGACGGTTGGGAAGACGATGCATTTGATTTGGAAAGGTTTTCCTACGTCTTCTCTCTTATAGAAAATCTGTACTCATGCAAGTCGCTTGACCTTGTTGTTCCCTGATACTTTCCTTACACCAATGCGGTTGGTTGAATTGCTTCTTCAATCTCTCTCAGCTGGTCATTGTTACTCGTAGCCATTGTGGGCCATGCGACTTCCAACTGTCCTGCAGTCGCGCGATAACCAGAACATTTCACAGCCGTTTGTATTTCCACCAAGTCAAAGCTGGGATGGAAATGACGGCAACTGGTCTGTCACTTGCCCTCCTCGGAGTTTCTTTTCAAGTCATAGTGAATCAATTTTAACCGTCAATAGGTCTACTTTCACCATCCACGTGGGCACGCCTGCTCAAGGTTTTCGCATCCTGCCAGCTACGAATGGTAACGAAATTTGGGTTCCCCTGCCCCAAGGCTGCTCATCCACCGACGGAACCAACTGCGGTGATCATAGAGGCGTTGGCACATTCAATGGTTCCCCAAGTAACGGCTTCCAAACCAACCAATCCTCCACCTGGTCCGCCATCGGTATCTTCGACTTAATCGGCGAGAAAGGTCTAAACTATACAGGGAACGGCCAATACGGCTACGACACCGTCGGTCCTGGCCCCAGCATCTCAAGCACTAGCGGGTCATCATCGCTGGATCTCCCACACCAAGTCGTTGCCGGCATTGCTACGAATGAATTTTACCTGGGTGTGTTTGGGCTGGGACCCAAACCGGCGAACTTCACCAGCTCTAATGACCCCACCAAAAGCTACATGCGCACCCTTGCAGACCAAAATCTCATTCCGAGTCTCTCCTTTGGCTACACTGCAGGCGCAAGATACCGCCTCAAATCCGTCTTTGGCAGCCTCACCCTCGGCGGGTACGACGCCTCGCGCTTCACTCCCAACAACCTGAACTTCACGTTCGGACCCGACGACTCGCGCTCCCTCCTCGTTGGGGTCCAGTCCATCACCGCCTCCAACACCATCATTGGGGCCATCAGTCCGCTCTCTTCCGGCATCCTTTCGCTCGTCGACTCGGGCACCCCGCACATCTGGCTCCCTACGGCCGCCTGCACGGTTTTTGAGCGCGCCTTCGAACTCACCTACGACCCGCACACGGATTTATACCTTGTCAATAGCAGCACCCATGCCCAACTCACGCAGCTCAACCCCACCGTCACCTTCACTCTCGGCAACGAAATCTCCGGCGGTGATACCATTAACATCACCCTCCCCTACGGCTCTTTCGACCTCCAAGCATCCCACCCCATCTACCCCAACGCAATAGCCTATTTCCCCCTCCGCCGCGCCGCCAATGAATCTCAGTACACTTTAGGTCGCACCTTCTTACAAGAAGCGTACATCACAGTCGATTACACCCGTTCGCAGTTTTCCGTCCGGCAAGCCGTGTTCCAGGATCCCATGCCCGCGCAGCAGATCAAGGCAATCACCAGCTTTGCTACTACTAGCGTGGGGGTACCGCACTATCCATCGAGCAGGATAAGCATCGGATCTATCTTGGCGATTACGTTCTCTTTTCTAACTCTCACCATCATCATTATCAGCCTCATCATTCGCCAGCGCCGCCGCGAACGCAGAATCAAAGCCCTGGAGAAAGAGCGCGAAACATCCCTGCTAGAAACCCCCTCCCACTCTCTGTCCCAATCGTCAGACACCAGGCACCTCAACCCAGCAGCAACAGACCTCCTAACAAGCTTGAAACCAGAATTGCCCAACGTTACCGTGCCACCAGTGCAGCAACTCGAGGGCAAAGAGGTTCCGCTGGGGGTGAAAGATGTGGGGAGCAACGGGAAGCAGGAGCTCCGTGGTGAACCGGTGGAAAGGGAAATTGGGGGCGAAGAGGTGTTTGAGATGGCGGGAGGAGAGGAATGGGTAAGGGAGATGCCTGAAGTCGGTCAAGAGAAGAGGTTGAACATCCCAGGGGGCTTTCAAAAAGAGAAGATCGTATTATAGTGAGAGATCGGCGAGGTCGTGAGCATGAGAACCCAAAATGGATTGCTACGAGGGAACATCATTCGTCATTGTCAGGCAAGCCGTGCTAGGTCGTGTCGAAGGAGACGGCCCGCACGACGAGGAATCAGAAGCGCAAGACCCACTACCTCCCCCGCAATACCAGCCAGGCCTAATACGTCATGCTCAATGAGCCTCTATGAGAGCCTCTCAGCAGCTACACCCATTCATAGTTACGTTAAGCCACAGAATGAGCCTAAAATACCCCTAGCATAGCACAGGTGAGGTCCTTGCTTACAAGCACCAAAATCAGCTAGCGATAAGAGGAAAGAGGAAAGAAGAAAGGAAGATAAGACGGAGGGATCTGAAACCAGCCTTGGAGCCGGGGTCAAGATGGAGGACATATGGATAATGGGTAGTCTAGTCTGCAACCAATTAGCCAGACGGCGAAAAAATTGAGATGGGGACGTGGTTCAAGGTTCAACATGAAGACTCTGCATTTACGTGTATTCTGGGCTCTAGGCGATACTGATGGGAAGCTAGACTCGATATGGGGAGACCAGACATGGAGTGCAGTACTTTAGACATAAAAACACTGGATGACCATAATTGGCCTGTCCGTCATACCACTTCAACCATATAGAAGAATAGACGCATACGGTCCGGTTCATAAGAAAAGAAGACCAAGAACGTCAACTTCGCAACTAAAGTAACGTGACATATGTTAGTTGTGACGTGGTAGGGTGCAAGAACAATGAAAAGCCAATCGGAGGTGAGGTTTCTGCAGTGCGAAGGAACAGGATAAATTGAATGGGCATTTATGGTTAGCCAGTCTCCGGCAATAATCCTGTGGTTAGACATTGAATCATGAAGATGTTGTCTCTCTTGATACCTCCTTGACACGAAATATTCTTGCAAAAGATTGAGGTCAACCGCGTCGATGAATCCAGAGCTCTACAAAATCGAGTAGAAGGGAAAAGTCAATGGCCGGTATTTTTAGACCTTCAAATAGATATACGGATTACGATTAAGCAGAGTTCGTTCTTCGACAAGTTCGGATTGTGACAACGACGTGTGCCCCAATCTGTCACGTCACGTTGCTAGCTCGACCTCGAACTTCTGTCAACTTTCTTCGAGCTCTTTCCACACGATCTTGACTTCGCTTTGACTCGGTCATCACTCAATGGAAATCCAATACTGCTCCTCCAGCTCCTTGTGAATACTTTTGCTTCGCTCAACATGTACATACCACCCAATTGCACCATGGACTTTACGCCGCTGCAGCTTGCACCCCTCATTGCAGCCGACCAAAATCTGAACATGGTAGCAGAATCCATGATTATGTGTTCAAAGAAGAGAAAGCGGGCAGCTGAGACTTTGGATTTGCGGAAGTTGGTTTCCCATCTACCATTCAAAATCTTGAGACTAATGCTCAGCTTCAGTTTGCATACCACGTCACCCTCGGAGACGCTCACCCCATGGACTCCCTCCTCCTCCTCATCTCAATACCCAGTCTCCTATTTTAGCCCTTCCCCGCCATCTCCCGGATCAACAACCACCCCAGCAAAACGCAGATATATTCCATTACTCCAAAGATTCCCACGTCCCCTCCGAACGTCAATCACTTCACACACGTCCCTAACAACGCCAATCCTCCTCCCCTGTCACATATGTCACCGCCGCCCCAGCATCCACTCAGATCTAGCTAGTTACTGGGCCTGCGAAGTATGTGATAGCCAGACCTGTTACGTTTGCATGCGAGCTTGTAAGGGCGGTGGGTGTCGCTCTGCCGCTGCTAAAATAGGATCTACACTGGAAACCACCGGAGGAGACACGGGAACTCCCATAACCAGAGGGAGGAACATCTGCGCCAAATGCTGCGTGGAAGTGGGGGCAGAGGGACGGGTCTGGTGTCTAGTCTGTTACGAGAATGAACATGATAGGGATAGCAGGGGTGCCGATGAGTCGGATGAAGAGGGGGACGATGGCAAACTCCGGAACTTAAGGAGCGGTAGTTGTGTCGGCGTTGAGGAGTGGCTGGAGCGGTGTGGCAACGAGCCTTGGACTGGAGGATAAGACCATGGCACACAAGAGCTGGAGCAAGCGAAGGAAGCATCATCAATGCAGGAGGAAAGAGCTCGCAACCACAATATTCGCAAACTTGGGCACCCCGGTTTTGGCTTTCGCGTTTGCATTTTGGACAGCAACGACTTTTACAGCGTTTTAGCGTGCTCGCATTGCATTTGCTTTCGAATACCCATCCCCCGAGCGAAGCCTCCCACGGTGAGAGCGAGAACTCGCATCATCGACTCACGAGGAGAGAGCTCGACATCCGCAAATTTCGGGCACCGGGTCTTGGCATTCGCGTTTGCAACTTTTTCAGAGCAACGACTACGACAGCGTTTTGGCGTGCACGCATTGCTTTCAACACCCACCTTCTCAACACGAAAAACCAACATTGCATCGCATGCATCTGCTTCCGATACCCATCCTTTCTGCACAAGGTCTTATTACAATAATCACAGGTGGCATAGCTTAACTTGGGCATTCAATACTCTTCTCAATCAATTGTGCGCATTTGCTCTCCATTACCGAGCCCTACCATCTTGGTATTGGACCTGAGAACACAGCATCCTATACCATAAAGTAACCATACCAGCAACACCACTATCTGCAATACCCCCTTCCCCCCATTTCTTTGAACCCCCTAATCCACCCCCTCCCCCCCGTCCCTCTAACCCATAAAACCCCCCTCCCCCCCCCACCTTTCTCACTCTCACCCCCCTCACACCCCTAAGTCAAAAGCATCCAACACCACTTCCCCCCTCGACTTTTCTTTTCCTGGCGGACGCGCTTCGACGAGTTCGTTTTTTCTGCTGCGGTGTTGGGTCCGATTTTTTGGACTTTGGGGGGGATTGAGGAGAGGAGAGGCAGAGGCAGAGGAGAGGAGAGGAGAGGAGAGGAGACCAGAAGCACCCCTTTATTTAATTAAATTGCCATACAGTATGAGGCTGAGCAGCAAGAACTCGTTTTGGGTGTGCTGCCTGCCTACCTACCTACCTTACCTACCTTACCTTATCTATGAGAAGTATGAAAAGATTTTTCCTTCTTTTACAAAAGTAAAGAAAGAAAAAAACAAACGTAATTTGATTTCACGGCTTTTTTCCAAGTCTGACCGCCCGCGCGCGCGCTTGAGTTTTTCTGCCTGCACATGTTTGGGTTTGGGTTTTTGCGTTTTTTTGGGGTTGGGTGTTGTGTACTTAAAACGAATAGCTCGCCTAGCCCCCTCCGGCTCTCACGCTTGTTGCGTTTTCTGGATTTGGTGGTGTTTTGAAGCCGTTGTGGTGGGGGATGAGGGGGTTGGGAGAGGTGTTGGTGGTGTGGTGTGGTGTGGTGTGTGGTGGTGTGGTGTGGTGTGTGGTGGTGTGGTGTGTGTGGTGTATGTGGTGTGGGTTTGAGAAGCAGGGGAGAGAGGGGTGAAAGGGCTAGTGGGGGATGAGGGAGCGGAGAATAGGATTTTTCTGGTTTTTGGGGAGGGTAGTTTTGTGGGTGGTGGGGGGCTTGAGGGATGGAGGGGAGGTGTTGAGGGCTGAAGGCGGGATGTGGGAGGGTTGGGAGAAGGATGATATGATAGAGGGTTGGCGAGGTTGGGAGATTTTTGTAGATGGCTTTGGAGATCGTCGAGTTAGACGTTGGAGACCGTTACTGGAGCTTGAAGGTCTGTGAAGAACAAGTGGTCTTGCTGAAAGAACCCAAACGAACGAACAAGTTCGAATTCCATAAAGCAGAATTGGGAAAGGGCTAGAGAGATGAAAAGCATATCTTGATATTTTGTATTTGAACCGGTATTTAGTTTGATAGTTGGTCTAGCGTATTTGGATGATCGGTTCGTTTATGACTCGAGGACTTGAGGTGAATGGTATACTCATTGTTGAAGTTTCGTTGGGAGGAAGCTGCTGCTTGTTCGTATTGAGATAAGGATAGATATTAAAGCTTCCCAACCGCCTAGTTTCGGATAGGATGCAAGCTCGGGGGCTTAAATATATGTTTTGAGGGAAGAGGTTCTCTCGTAGGAGAATTAATAAATCAAGGGAGGAAACATCCAATGTCGACGTTTGGGGCTGGCGGGATGCTGCCGCAGGGGTTCTCGCGAGGAATAAGGAGGTAGATTCTTGAGCTTCGCATTTGCTGGGCTCGGGATGGGATACGAGCCGAGGGACTAAACATGCATTCAGGAGGAGGAGAGACCTTGATAGAGCAGGTGAGGGACGAGTTCCGCTTCGCCTGGAACACTACTGGCTCAGTCCTGCATTACGATTTTATGCCAGGCTATGGGTCCCGAGAAACGCATATCATGAAGTCGGGAATCCAAGAGCGAACGGGCACGGGATCTTGTTGACACAGGTGGTGAACGGATTGGTTTGACGAGCCACGAATGGCATCTCGGCTCCGTTGCGGGCTCGAATGATGATGCTGAGTAGATCTGTACATGTTTCGAGCAATTCATCAATTCAAGGAGATGTTTGTGTGGTATAGGTGGCGAGGACATCAACAACAGTCAGGGAGAGGTTGCGTTGAAAGATCCTTCATCCTCGAAGAGGCCAGAACGAACGTGCAGCGCGCACGGCATGGCTGATATTGGAGGGCTGGTTCGTATGGTCGAGAACTCGCTTGCGAAGGTGTTTGCGATTTCTACAGTCAAGGTACCGGACGGGGTTACATCTTCTTGACAGAGCTCTTCTATTGGGTTCTGAAAACCAAGCACGATCTCTTCTTCGCCCGTTACTCCCGCATTAGTACGAAACCAACCGAGAGAAGAGCAGCGCTCCATTATCGAGGTGCAGTGACTCTAGGGACTCTTTCTCGCCCTGTGGATCTCTCTTCGCGTGCTTCAGCTCAAGCCACTACGGAGTGGTTCCGCACACGGATAAGAGACGTGTGCGATAAGGTGCAATCTTTACCTCTCCGGTCTACCCTACTAACAGGGTTGCGGATGAGGCTGCAGCAAGCTGGCCAAGTGAGTGTAACACCACCACCAAGGTCAGGGGCCCCCACCCACACCTTGCAACGGTCGTACAGGAAGCGAGTCGAGCAAGTGGCATTTCCACCAATTGGCTTGCTGGAAGCACCCGGATGAAGTACGGAGGTGTGCCCTAGCAGACTGAAGTGCTGCAGAACCCATGACGGATTGTGGTTATGCAGGAACTCTTTACTCGGCTGCATCTGGCTTCCATTAAAGTGATAGGTATTCCAAATCCTTCTGGAAGGATACCGTCGCCAAGAAACGTCTCGACAAATGTGCTGCAGGTCAATCTTGGCACATGGCTCGCTTGACCTTGTTCTTATCACATTCGCTTGTACTTGTGACATTTGGACTCGCCGAGTCGTACAGAATCATGAAACCCTTCTAGATTGCTAGAGTTCTTGGACATTGACGGTGTTGATATCAGATTGGACACCTTTGTTATTATTCATCTGATGTAGATAAGAGCGGTCAAACCCCGAAATGAACCCCTTATATTGACGCCCGCGGAAGTCTCCATATACCCTTGAAATTACGCCTTAGGCAAGCATGGCCCAACGAAGAGTACATATACGGAATACTCATAAAGGATTTCATAGACGTTCCTGGCCCCCTGGGGGCGGGTGTCAACGTGGTCTTTTATGTGAAGCAACCGCAATGTGTTCGCCAAGCATACGGTCTCGTGGCTTACGGGTTCCCTTGGTCAATTGGTGTCTTGATTATCTCGATTACCTTATACCTTAAACCATTTGAAGGGTCTCGGCAACCCTTCATCGCTTCCTCGAACCACGGGTTGCGACCAGCGTGGTCTATTTCAACATTATCTACGGTCGCGAGAGGGGTGCGATGAGAAAGACGAACTCCTCACCCCTGAGTCCTGAAGCCGAAGCACGTCTCTTCTCCCGACTTCTGGTCCTGAAAGCTACTCACTACTCCGTACTACCTTTGCAGTAGATCTTAATTCGATAAACACACACGACAACCCTACGACCTTTTTGGATGCCCTCACTACCTTTGTTGGAGCTTCTTCTAGCGCATTGCTGCAAGAGAATTTACCAAGGTACTTTACCTTGGATACCTTTAGTTACAGTACTGTAGTACTCTACGGCAGAGGACTACCGACATAAACTAAGGTCCCTTACCTTGCACAATAATACTGTGCCCCTCTGAGAGACGGAGACGATCATGTTGATCCTCGGCTTATCTCAAGTTCTTCAACTCACACAACACCTCCTCTAGTGGGACTTGGAACCTCGAACATTTCAGGACTACTGCTGCTGCTGCACCTGCTCAGGACACTTTCTTAGTGAAGGGAGCACATAAGCGAATATTGGCGGAACGACGGATGAGTGTCTCCTCATAGTAAAAAGCCGTCCTGCGCTTTGCGGGTGAATGATTGTCATTGAGAGGAGAGGAGAGGAGAAGAGAATCCAGTATCCAGGTACCTTGGATGCGCTGGCCTGTTATATTACGTACCTACCAACAAATTGGACGGTGGCGATGATGGCTTCGTTTGTTCAAAGCCATGTGGTGGGGAGGCCGGTCCGTCTACCTTAGTCATTGCCTTTTCTCGCGTGGAATTAAGGTAAGAAAGGGGCGCAAAATGCACTTGAAACATCCGAAATCTGGAACAGGGGGGGGGGGGCTGAATGGGCGTCAATGTGATTGGTTGCTTTCAATCCGAACGGGAAGCAGGCTAAGACGGCTAAGTCGACGCCCCCCCGTCGATCGATTTCCTTAAGAGGTCTAGATCGAGGTAAGGTACCTTACTAGTAATACTTCCCGCCAAGATACCTTAACAGATAGTACCTAAGGTATGTCGATAGTACCTAGTACACCTTTTTGATTCACTAGAGTAAGTACTCCGTACCCACCTTAGGACTGCAACTCTGTCAGTGGCTGTATGATTTCAAGTCCCTTGTTGGCTTCAAAGGGGCCAACTTGATGGGCACCCCTTGCAGATATGCATTACTGTACGACTACTCCATAGATGTCAACCACCAACAACGCTACCAACAACGCTACCCCCCTCACAAACAAAATGTGTGAAAGGGGACTACGGGACTACGGGACTACGCGAGTCTTGATGTCCGCCATGTCGGTGTATGGCTTTGGCCGGGCATGCTTTTGTGGTACTTCCCCCCGATCAATCCCCCCCAGATGAGATTGACTACCACACAAGCTTTCTTACCTTCCTTCACTACTTAATCCACATTCATCAAGGGCTCTCTACGCCATCTTGAACTTGACCAGCTCCAACTCTCCAACTTCAACCCCCCCCCCATCTCTCATGTGGGTTGAACTGCATGTTCTGTTGTACATACCCGCGCAGAAGTGAATGCCCCATCATGCATCCCGACGTTGTGTCCTGCATTCAATAAACCGCATCCCCACTTCATATCCCTCGACCACTCTATTGGGCATGTTCCATTGCCCACCAGGCTACCCGCTGTGCCAGAACACCGAGATAGCACGACACTGGACGTGAACTCCCATCCTCCAGACCGTACAGCAGATCGTGTTCGGCCAACATGACTCCACTTACTCCCGACCAAATTCGGACCATATCCATCACCGAAAGAGTTTCCTCGGTCTTCTCTCTAATGGGGATTGTCTTCATTCTATCGACCTTCCTTCTCTCTTCCTCCTTCAACAAACCGATTAACCGCCTGGTCTTCTTCGCAACCTTTGGGAATCTGGGTGAGTCTATCCATGTGGAAGACGGGAATGGAAATTGCGAACGTCTTTGACTCTGCTAGGGATGAATATTGCGACGCTCATCTCAATGGATGGCCCCAACGCTGGGCCGGCTTCGTCTCTATGCCAGTTTCAAGGTTTCATGATCCAGATGTAAGCAACCGGCGCCCTCTGGTTGTCCTAAAGTCTCACGTCTCGCTCAGGTTTCTCGGTGTAGACGCGTTCTGGGCTCTCTGTATGGCTTGCAATGTTTATTTGGCCTTCTTCCATAATTATTCGACAGGACAGCTTCGTGCGTTGGATTGGAAGTATCTATTGGGATGCTATGGTGCTTCTTTCGTGCCGGCATTGGCATTTCTCTTTGTAAATACAAGAAGGCGGGGGAGGATCTATGGTCCAGCAGTTGTAAGCAACCCATGGATCTCCCAATGTAATTGCTAACAAACTCGCCAGATCTGGTGCTGGATCGACATCCAGTGGGATTTTCTCCGGGTTGCCCTGCTGTATGGGATCGTTTGGTCAGTGTACTTTTGTTATCCACATCCACCTGGTTTAACAGTCGTACAGGGTGGCTGTGATCATGGCTACAGTTATATATTGCATGGCTGGCAGAGTCATCTGGAAGAAGCGAAAGGAGCTCGAGGGCTTCTTGAACCCTTTCAACGAAAATCCTTTCTCGAATACAGTTACGACAGAGGTGCATATTACCCACGAACAGCGCCGTGGATCTTCGCAAGCTTCATTCCGCTTCGACGAGGACAGGGGTATCCGTTCTGACGGTTACGATCCATATACCGTCAACGTCGAGGTGGGACCGCAGGATAAGGGGAGGACGGCGAGGCCCGCCATTCTTAGAATGCGCAGCCTCACCAGGGCCGCTGCCGTCAATGAGAAGAATGCTGAAGCCTGGCTTTATGCCCGTGTTGCTTTCCTTTTCTTTCTGAGTATATTGATCACCTGGGTATGTCACCGATTCGAAACGCGATTCCGACTCCGACTAACCCATCCCCATCAGGTTCCTTCCAGCGTGAACCGTGTCTACGCCCTCGCCTATCCGGACCAACTCAACTTTCCCCTGAACCTTGCCTCGGCCGTAGTTCTTCCCCTGCAAGGGTTCTGGAATGTCATTGTCTACATCATAACCTCTCAAACCGCCTGCAAAGGGCTGTTGAATGCGAAATGGCGTGGTCGACCTCCACGAAAGCATAGCGCAGCGACCACATTTACGAACATTGACACGGATCGAGGGTTCCGTACGCCAAAGTCCAACATACGAAGATTGGATAGCGACATCACCAGCGTGACATCGCTCGCAGATCATTGACTTTGGTCTTTATTCTTCTTATCTTTTTTCGGTACCACTACATGTACGGGCGGAGCTGGGTTCAGCAAGGCGCTTTGTGGTGTTGAAAATATGAAGCTCTTTTACGATACCTTCAGAACTTGGATATTCTGCTTTTGGGGACGTGGTATTCTGGCTAAATATGTGCTTGAAGATATTTATGCAACTACATACTTAGCATTACACAATATGAGTTACATGTATTCGACTGAATGTACTCTATACAATATGTCAATTGTCAATGCCAGATTTGAAGCGGGAAGATCACATGTTACCGAGCTAGGTTGGGTGAAACCCTCGCTAAATAAAAGCAAACACGAAACATCCTCCATGTTGCCGCCTTCATGCCTCACTTCTAAGGTTTTCAACAACTTTTCCAGTTTGGGTAAACACTCGCTTGATTTGGATAACTCTCTGACAATGAAGAGGAAAGCTGAGAACGATGATCCAGCTCCTGAACCTCAATCTCCAAAATCCAAGAGACGCGCGATAGAAGATACCAGCAGTAGAGACTACTTTCGGCAAGGACTTTTCAACCAGGTCAGATCTGATGAATATCGACGGCTTTACGCCAACTCCAAACCGTAAGCAGTTCCGCAAAGATTCAAACACTTATGAACTCACGCTTGAAAGCTATAAACATGGGGTGATACCAAACCTCATCACTCCCGATCTCCTCCGTAATGTCCGTTCAGAAATTCAGGAACATCTTTCCTTCACCCCAAAGGAGACGGACATTTACAAGATCCACCAATCAGGGGATCTTGCCAATCTCGATGGCCTGGATGATTCTGCACTGAAGCTCTTGCCTTCTTTGCTAACCCTTCGCAATGCTCTGTATTCCGCAACTTTCCGAGACTATCTCTCAAAAATCACTGGTGCTGGTGCGCTCTCAGGGAAAAAGACAGACATGGCTATAAATGTCTACACCCCTGGCTGCCACTTGTTGTGCCATGACGATGTTATTGGAAGTAGGAGGGTGAGCTACATCTTGTACCTAACTGATCCCGACAAACTGTGGAAGGAAGAATGGGGTGGTGCGCTTCGCTTGTACCCTACTCAAGACTTTACCGGCAAGGATGGGCAGATAGTCAAGATCCCAAGCCCAGACTCTAGTGTGTCGATACCACCAGCCTTCAACCAATTGAGCTTCTTCGCCGTACAGCCAGGCCAAAGCTTCCATGATGTAGAAGAGGTTTATGCGAAACAGGGAGAGCAGGAAGCAAGCGACGAGGATAGAGTACGAATGGCAATCAGTGGCTGGTACCACATCCCTCAGGAAGGCGAAGAGGGCTATGTCGAAGGTCTGGAGGAGAAGTTGGCTGAAAGTAGCAGCCTCATGCAGTTGCAAGGCAAAGGAGACGAATTCGACCTACCCGTGTCAAGAACGATTCCGTATGAGGATGTGGAAGATGATCAGATGCTTTCAGAAGAAGATCTCGACTTTCTCCTCAGATACATGGCACCGACTTACTTGACCCCCGATACTCTAGAATCCATTTCAGACAGTTTCAAAGAAGAATTCTCTCTACTCCTCGACACTTTTCTATCCAAAAGATTCTGCGACTCCCTACGTACATACATTACCAATGAGGAACAGTCCTCCCTTCCTCCGACGGCCCCTAAGATTGAATCGACCACCTCCTGGACCGTTGCCACCCCGCCCCACAAACACCGCTTTCTTTTGCAGAAACAACGCGATCAGCGTCCTGCTGGTACAGCCACAACTCCTGTCCAAGATCTCCTTGAGAACCTCCTCCCCTCTGTCCCGTTCAAGAAATGGCTCCAACTAGCCACGGGTCAAACCCTCACCTCGCACGATGGTCTCGCCCGCCGCTTCCGAAAAGGTAAAGACTACACACTTGCTACAAGCTACAACGAAGCCGAGCCCCGGCTGGAGATCATCCTCAACATCACCCCAACCTCGCACTGGGGTGGCGACGAGGCTACGCAGGGAGGCAACGACAATCCTGAGCAGGATGGCGCGGCCGTAGGTGGATACATTGCCTACATGGCTGCCGACGAGGATGAAGGTGACCCCGAAGATGGTGGTAGCGATCACGGTGTCGGGATACCACCGACGCTCCAGTCCACCGGCGCTAGCGCATCCTTTGCTCCGAAGAAAAAAGTCAAGTCCGACCCTGCAGTGTACAAAATGTCTGATTTCGAAGAAGGCGAGGGCTTGCTCTTTAGCATGCCGGCTGGATGGAACCGATTAGGCATAGTCATGCGAGATGCAGGGACCATGCGGTTTGTGAAATACATTAGTCGGAGCGCAAAGGGAGATCGGTGGGATGTTGTGGGGGAGTTTGGGGTTACAGAGGAAGAAGGTGATGACGAGGATGGCGGCGAAGGGGCAGGTGGGGACGTGGAAACTAGTCAGGAAGCCGGCTGTGAGCAAGGAGAAGACGACTCAATCCCAAGCGAGGAGGAGGAAGAGGAGGAAGAAGAAGAAGAAGAAGTGGAAGAAGAAGTGGAAGTGGAAGACGAAGAGGACGAAGGATCCCCAGCCCCAGAAGACAAACCCGTAGAAACACCCCAAGAATACGCCCGGAGAATGGCAGGCGGCCGCTCACCGTTGATGAAGGGGAAACACGATAGGATCTTCAAGGATATGCAGCCGGAACGTAATGTTGATGATGACGACGACGACGACGAGGATGATGATTGAGAGTGTGAAGAGAGGAGGATGAGCAAGGGTATAGTGCTGGGGGTGCAAAGCCTCGGTACCACCGCCTACAGCCATTCCCTTATGTTGCGATAGCATTCCATACAACGGCCTTGAGCTCTCTAGCACTTTGATGCCGATATGCAGCGTCACAAGATGACGATAGTGTACATGACGAGTAATGCCATCTTCGAGGTCCCGACCACGCAAACCCCATCATCTTCCCTTCCTTCCCGAACCTTCGGGCCCTCGGGCCTTTTGAAACTCAACAGATTGGGCTTGTGAATTCATTTCACATATGCCGATTGCTTTCTTCTATCCATGCATGGCACATACATAACCAAAATGCCTTCCTTGTTGCCAGCCACTGCAATCGTTCGTTTGCAGCGACCCAAGTGCTCTTTCTTCAACATCAAAGACCCACCACTGTTATTGTCGCGAATGTGCTCGTTCACCCAGACTGCTCTCGAACTGCTCTCGACACTCTTTCACCTGCGTGGATTGCGATTGATCGAACCTTTGTGCGTTCCGGAAGCTTTATAGTAGTATTAAAAGTCTATGAAGCATTTGCTACTGACTGCTGTGAATGCGATCGGTTCTTTGTTCGTTCGAATGGCTCTTGAGCAGTATCGTTGCGCTCTTCGTTCCTGCGCTTGTGTGGACTGCGATCGAACCTTTGTGTGTTCGGAAGCTTTATAGTAGTATTAAAAGTCTACGGATCATTTGCTACTGACTGCTGTGAATGCGATTGGTTCTTTGTCAATTTCGGAAGCACTTGGCCAGCACTTGCGGTCACCGGTTCATGCAATGCAGTTCTGCTGTTGCGATTGTGACCGGGACTTTGTTCACGAGCAGGCTCTCCTCCAGCACTTGGCAGACAAAATTCACAAATTCTGCATCAAATTTAAGATCTCGTTCTTCAGACTCTTCACTTGAGTATGCGAGCAGTGCGAATGAGAGTTTAGAGACGAGAAGGGGCTGGAGCAGCATGGGTTGTCTGTCATTCACAAATCTCTCAGCAACATCAAATGCATTGCGGATAGATGGTGCAAGAAGCAATTTACTTCTCCTTCCGCGTGGCTTCACCATCTTGAAAGCGGAGCTTGTCCCTCGAAAATGACGAGGGATAAACTGCACTCGGCTGTTCAATCGAGCGACGTCAATCGACTCATCACCGAAGGCAGCATTCAAGAATATACAGCTTTGATGGGGCCAGCTGTGTCGGGGACGACGTCGATAACAGAGAGTGTCATCTTCACACCTATCACTGACGAGAGCTTCGGCGGGTTTCGATCTCCACCCGACACCTGGGAACTCCAGTCGGGAATGCTTACCCTCAATTCCGGAAGTTCTCAACCTTTATTGGAGGATTCATCTCTTGCGATGAGGCCGACATGTCCGCTTTGCCCTTTTGGTCGAAAGCCTTTCAAAAGCCTTGAAGCCCTGAGAAATCATCTATCGTCCCCGGCTCATTCACCAAAAGTGTTCCATTGTCCCCTCTATTTTGCAGGATTGGAAGATGATAGAAAAGTGTCCCAATTGATGAGGTACTTCTCGACACTGAGTGGCTTAATGCAACATCTCGAGAGTGGCGCATGCCAAGGGGGCCGTGCAACTTTTCGAAAGACGGTGGAATATATCGAACACAACCTTGGGAAGACGGGACTGCGGAAATTGCGTTTGCTGAATTAGTACGGCAGACGGTCGTGAAGAACCGAGGACGCATCGCTCTAAGAAGGTGGGATGAAGGTGTGGGATAGAGGTAGTCCTGCACTCAGGATGCAATCGTGTTGTCAGTCGGGAATTCGGTTTCTTATACGATAACGTAAATCGCTCAACAATTCTCTTGTCCACACCGGTCCCGCTTACTATCCAGGGAGAGATTATGCTTTCATCAGGCCATTTTGTTGGTGAAGCAATCAACGACCTCCGCTTTGGATCTCCAGCATTCAGTTCCATGCCATTTGCATGAATGACCAGGGTAGAGCTCTATTCTCGTTGAGATGGCCCGCGCCAGTGTTCACAAATCCGATCCAAATCGAACCACATCGGCTACTGTATATAGTACCTTTCGATCTCCAACTCGCTGGGCCTTGCTGTACCTTCCCGAAATTGCTCCTGGGGATGCAGGTTGCGCGGTGGTGGTGTGTACCAGCGCATCCTGGTCTGCGTTGGCTGGTCCGCGAACGGCCAAGCTTTGATCCACTCTGCTCTTTGCGCGTTGTTCTTTGTCTCACGAACCAAGAAGTGTTCAAGACAACTCTCCAGCCTAGCTTTCGTAAATTCATAGCTGGCGTGGTTGACCCAACCGTCCCAACCTCTGTATGCTCCTAGATGCTCAAGAACAGCTTCCATAAGCTCGACCCCTCTGATCCACAGTGCTTCATGCTCACTCTGAAGAGTCTTCTCCTGCGCTGAGAAGACGAGCGGGCAAGGCACAGAAGGCCGGCCATCGGGCCTCGGTCCAACGATATTCAGCCACTCTCTCTCTACGGCCATAAGCATTCCATTGACAATCGGTTCGCCATCGCTGAAAAGCGAGCCAGCCAAAGCAGTAATTTTGCAAGCTAGCGTCTCGCGGTATTGCAACGCGCGGAAGATGTTCTCGTTTCGTTGGCGCAATTCGACCTCGTAGAGTTTGTAGAGTGACTGTGCGGACCTCAACATCTTTGCTTCTTTCTGTTCATCGGCGCTCAATTCGTCGAAGTTCTCTGGAAGCTCAATACGACCAAGCCCTTCAGGGATAGGACCATTGAATTCGATGAGTGCTGGGTGCCGAGCTTGGAGGAAAAAAGGGCTTAGGTGGACGGATTGCCAGTCGATAATACCCACTATCTCAGTTGGCTTTTCTGGGTTCACAAAAATGTTATTCGCATGCAAATCGCTGTGCCACATTATTGAGGCTCGGAATGACTCCTCCTTTGGTAAAAGATGTTTTGCCACTTTCAGGTAGTTAGTCAGGGCCGACAATTTGGAGGTCGGAGTTGGTAGATATTGTCCGGGGCCATAAAAAAGACCTTGCGGCCTAGGGAATTCTTGGAGTGCCATGATACATGCAATCTCGCGACGTGCTGTGGCCATAGCGTAGTCCTCAGCGGTGCGCCCTTGGAGCAGGCTTGTCAGCGATATAGAATTGACTTGAGAGGAAGTTGGAAAGTTTTCATACAAGGTCCTCGATCCATTTGGACAGTTCCACGCCCCTCATCGAAGAACATTCGATTGTTCGTGGGGCCTATGGCGAATGGAGAGCATTGTATCTCCGTCCCATCTTCATTCACGCACAGTGTTTCATCGCCAGAAACCTTCGGAACATCATCCGCGTAATACAAACTTCCAAACGAGGTAAACCTAGTTGCAGTGAATGACTTCTCAATCCCAACCAGTTGCTTTACGATCTCATATTTCTGGCGGCCCGTAATATCTTCCCATAAATTCTCGAGCTCGATACCAGGCACCTTTTCCATGACTATGTACTCGGCGTTGACTGGGTTCTCTTCCTGCCGGGAGCTCCATGCGAATACTTTGGGAGCCGGTATTTTCAGAACATTTCTTACCTGCGAGCATTTTATTAGCCACCGTCGCTGGACAAAGTAAAGAAGAGTTGCGTACAAAGTCCATTGTGGCGACCTCACTGGCGGTGGTGAAATGGGGACGTCCAGCATTAGGATTTGGAACCTTTGCAATGACTTCGTTCCCATCGTTCATGGTTAGAAGGAAGGTTTTATTGAAATTGCCTTCTGGAACCTTCTTGATCTCAACGCACGAGGAGGCTCCTATCGATCCAGCAGCGATCTGTGCCAGTTCTGCCATGTTGAATTGAACATAACGACGAGAGAGTTGTGCTGGTTCATCCCAGAGCCATCGCCCGGATGTATATCGAGAGAAGGACTCTTTATCGCCATCTATAACGATCAACAGGGCTGTTTTCTCAATGCTTTGAGTTTAACTTCTACTGACCTTGAATCAGTGGCTCGTTTGATCCCATCTGAGCTTGGGCAGAAAAGTTGCGACTGTTGCTCTTCAACTGACAGGAACCTGTCGAAGCCGCCCCTGCGTGGTGTTGAAACAGCGTTTTCCAAGCAGAACCGAAGTTTCTCAAACCCTTCGAAATACTGCGCGCTTGACTGAAAGGAACGTATAGGACAGACGTCATGTTCAGTGATGAACGTGTTCGGTTTTCAAATGAGCTGGAAGGAAAAACGCGCAATGAAACGTTTTCATGTTAGATTGATATCGAATACTTGAACGATGTTTGTCTTAATACAGATTTCATGTTAAAATCGAGACGATAGTATAGAAGATGATTTTAATGAAATAAACCCTAATTTTTTCGAACTCTAGATTATTTCGAAACCTGCTTGTGAACCGGTTTTAAGACTGAACATAATGTCGAACTTCGGATTTCTTTCACAGCGAGATTAACATTCGATTTAACAGACCATATGTGACCTACCCAGTGCTTCATATGCCATATGAAGCACTGGGGGGGCAGTGGGGTTGATTCTACAAATCTGATTCTTATTTTGCACTTTTCGAAGATTCGCTAGAACTATTCTAGAATAATTCTGATGAAGCTCTCGGCAAATTAAAAAAAAAACGACAACAGGTTTCGCATATACAACGATATATAACAACTGATAGATGATGCAAAAGCGATTGGATTTTCTGGATTTTTATACCATCTTGAAGCGTAAGTTGATTGAGCTGCTTTAGCTAGAAATTCTGTCAAGGGCAGCGTGGGGGGTGGCGGGACTTTTGGTGTCGCTCTTCGTACGGGAATGCCTAGTATCAGAATGACTATCATACCTAACTTCATCTTTCTAGATACCAGCCTTGCTGCCAGCTTTTCTACCCATCTCTCTTCCTCCCTACCTTCCTATTCAGCTTCCTACACGCGTCAGTCAGGTTCGCAACACGCGTCGGGCAGTGGTCAGAATAGTGCTTCGAGCAGTGCTTCAGAAGCAAACATTAAAACATCATTCATATGCTCATCAAATCGGCTTCGTATATGCTCGCTGATCAAGCATCGGGTTCGCTTCATAGTAGTCAAATGAAAACTTTAACTTCAGATAGACTTCGTAGCCAAGCATCAATTTCCTTTATATTCAAGCATTTAATCATGTTTCCTACCAACCACTCTATCTGCTCATCTATCTACTCATCTATTCACATGATTTTCTACATGACTCTCTACATGGCTTCTTATCAGCGCTTGTTTCAATATATATTGGCCCCCCCCATATCTTATTGATAGTATAAATTTGCCACTGGGTTCCCTCGTTGATACCCACCTCCTCATCACCCCCAGGTTGGCCTACAGTACCCCGCGCTAAGTCTTCGGCTGCGCTCCCCCAACAAACCACCCCCCACCTGCATTCAAACATTAAACCCTCAAATCAAGCTGGGGAACTCCAACATTTGGGCTATTTATTTAGTAGTAT